>Ga0209562_1000063_pt1 | contig 58143 bp, 48 predicted proteins | sample WorMetvacBELIZE2_FD_187399 | JGI IMG/M metagenome (GOLD analysis project Ga0209562, IMG submission 187399) | Marine gutless worms symbiont microbial communities from Max Planck institute for Marine Microbiology, Germany - Olavius vacuus BELIZE.2... | ecosystem: Host-associated > Annelida >... | reverse complement strand
GTTCTGAATTTACCGAACACAGCTGCCCTGATTGAGCGGCTGACGATAGACAAATCCCTGCGCAGGATTTGCGGTTTTTCGCCGTACAAGAATCTGCCTTCTGAAGCGACTTTCTCACGCGCTTTTACCAACCTTTACATCTCATGGACGCTGCTTTTTGCAGTTTAGACTTGCATGAACACAGCCGTAGCCTTGGGCATTTTCCACTCATCGACCACAACCCGCGTGGAGGCGAGAAGGAAGAATTTGAACCAGCTGACGCGATTCGGTATAGGGAGCGTAGCGTTGAGGAGTTTTACAAGAGGCTCATCATGTAACATTTATTCGTGTATATTGCTATATTTACACCATTATTATATTATTAAGACATATATTGTTGGTGACCTCTTGCAAATAAGGACGGTTAAGTTACGCTCCGCCTATCTTGGATTTGCCCAAGGGGAGTGCTTTTTTTCATTATTCGTTTTTGGAGAAAAATATGCAGAAGAAATTTATCGCGCTGGCTCTTGCTGGCATTGGCGCGTCCAGCATGGCGCTGGCAGGCTCCAACGTTACCTTATCCGGTATTATTGACATAAACTACATGTCCTCAAAAACCACCACGAACAATCTCAGGAGTACATCTGGCGCTACTGCTGATGACGCTACCACCAGGTTTAGTGGTTTACATAGAAATGTTTATCAAGGTAGCCGTATTGCCATTAAAGGTTCTGAGAATCTTGGCGGTGGCCTGAATGCAATATTCGCGTATGAGTTTGCTCCCTTGAACCCGGATGAGGCAAGTAACAATATTGGGTCTACGCGCCAATCCTTTGTTGGCTTGGCAGGCGGGTTTGGTAAAGTCATTGCAGGCCGCTTGATCAGCCCGGCGTTTCCTTGGGCTTGCACTTATTCTGGTACGAGTGGAATACGTTTCGGTGGTAAGGCTTCCTATAGAAGTGCGCATCTAAATATAAATCCCAGGGGTACTCAACTTATGTGTGGTAGACGCATTGAAAATGCAGTTGCCTGGTTGTCGCCTAATTGGGGCGGTTTTACGGCCAAAGTTGCCTACAGCTTTGTTAATGAGAATAAAGTTTCTGGTTCTACAGTTGCCAGTGAAAACAAACGGTCAGCTTGGGTTGTAGCCGCTGACTATAAAAATGGGCCGATTGGCATCGGCTTTGTACATGCCTCCATGGGTGACACTGACAATCAGACAACTAAAGACGGCAAAAAAGATACAGGCATTGGAGCCTATTATGACTTCGGCGCAGTTAAAGTGCTGGGCAACTACAGCAGGCTCAAAGAGAACGCAAGTGATAAAAATGGTCATGTTTGGAATGTGGGCTTGCAAGCTCCGATTGGCGCCGCTGGCAAGGCTTACTTGTCCTATGCTTCTGGTTCAGCAGCTAACGTGGGCGACGCAACCGATAACGAGGGTGTAGAGCAGGCCGCGGATGGTAATTCCCGCTATTACACCGTTGGCTATGCGCACAAAATGAGCAAGCGCACTGTCGTCTACGCTGGCTGGAGCGGTGGCAAGGGTGGTGAAAGTGTCAATACCGTTGGAACGGAAGACACTGTTCAACAGGAAAAGTACAGTGGCTTCAACCTGGGTCTAAGGCACGCATTCTAATTTGGCTTATACCCAAAGCAGAAGATGAAACGGGCACCTCGGTGCCCGTTTTTTTATGGTTGCTTTAGCTGAATCATAGCGTAATCGGCAACAATCATCCCGGCAACAATCACCCCTTACCAGTGTGTTATCCGCTCAGGTAGAATATCAAAAACAACAGATAAAAGGTTGCGTTGTTATAGATACCCCCTGCCAGACCAATTGATAACCGTTACATAATATGCGCTATATGCCAAACTCATTTCTGTGGAGTATTTGTTGTTGCTGTGCCCTGGCTGGTTGCGCGCACACGCCCAAACCTTCGGCTGAAAAGTTTTCTTTTGCAGCGCCGGCCAAATATGCCGCTGACAATAATGCCTTCAAGGCCGGTGGAGAGATACGCTCGCTTGCCCAATGGCTGCACAGCCTGGGAGACGAGGCATTGCTGCAGTGGGTGGAACGCGGACTGAATAAAAATTACGACCTTGCCATGGCGCGCGCTAACGTGCAAAAAGCACAGGCTACAGTTTCTGCTGCCCAGCAGGCATTGCTGCCATCCGCAAGCGTCCAGGTCGGGCGAACGGATACTCGGGTACGAGGGCAGGCGACCAGCAGCAGCTTTGAACAAATTTTATCCGTCAGCTGGGAGATAGACCTGTGGGGCAAGCGCATCAAGGAATTAAAATCAGAAACCCTCAAACAGCAGGCGAGTAAAGCGTTGCTGGATCAGGCGCGTCGTTCACTGGTCGCCAGCACCGCGCGGCTCTGGTTTTCTGCTATTTCCGCCCGGCAGCGCCAGCTTCTGGTACACGATAGCATCAAGTCACTGACCAAAAAGAAGCGCATTATGGCATTGCATTACCGTCAGGGCCTGGAAAGCATTGACGCTCTTGAACTGCTTGACAATGAGCTGCGCCAGTTACAGTTGCGACAGAATTCTTTGCAAACCCAGGTGAAAGCGCAGGCGCGCGCCCTGCAAATGGTTGCAGGTGAATATCCTGATGGCGCGCTAAGCTTGCCGGAAAACTTGCCCAGGCATTATCCTTCCATCCAGCAGCATCCACCGTCTGCCCTGTTACAACATCGCCCCGACGTGCTTGCCGCCTGGCTAACATTAAAAGCCAGTGAAGCTGCCGTAGCCGCCGCCGTCCGGCAACGCTGGTTGCCCAGCATTGGGTTGTCAGCAAGAGGGGTAGAGAGTGGTAACAGTTGGCGCGACGTGTTGGTTAGCCCTTCGCTATGGACATTGGGATTGGCGATCATTAAAAATATTTTCTCGTCGCAAGAATCCTTGCAGCTTGGCCTGTCGCGCGCCGAAGTTGTACACGCAACCGCAACCTACGCCATTACTGCGCTACGCGCCTGGGAGGAGGTGGAAAAATATTTGCTGGAGATGCAGTTGTCGCGCGACAGCCTTGATAAATCAAGTGACAGCGTCGCCAGCGCCAAGCGTCTTTACCGTTTTGCCCAACGTCGATTCAGTAATGGCCTGACAAACGCCAGGACTTTGCTCGACCAGCATCGTTTGTTGCTCAACCAGCAAATACAGCAGATAGAATTGCACGAGCAATCGCTGCGTAACCAGGTTGATCTGCTGCTTGCCCTTGGCGTACCGACGCAGGTTGCTGTTGAGCAGGGCAAGCCACCACCCGTTGACGCGCAAGCATCTCTATAAACAATTGTTATTAACCAGTTTCGGAATGCCGGCATGATTAGCTCAGACTATATTCATTCAGCCCTGCGATCATTACGATCTCCACAGCGACTAAAGGTGGTTCTGCCGTTGTTGGTGGTTGTGCTGACCGCGATAACGCTTGTCTTGCTGAAAGGCGGCAACTCCAAACGCAGCAAAGCGTCACCGCAACAGAGCGTACAAACGGTAACCACCCATGCCTTGACGTTACAAAGCTACCAGGTGAGTTACCATAGCCAGGCAGAAGTCAAGGCGGCTCATCGCACTAAGTTGCTGGCAGAATTGGCGGCGAGGGTTATCTTTTTATCCGGGCACTTTGAAGCTGGCAGTGCCGTCAGGAAAGGGCAGGTGTTGTTACGTCTCGACTCGCGTGAAGCGCAAGCCGAGCTTGAGCAGGCCCAGGCCGGATTGCTTACGGCGCAGGTAGCGCTGGAGGAAGAACAGACGCGTGCCTTGCTGGCAAAGGAGGAGTGGCAGATTGTGCACGCCGAAGAGGGCGGTGAACTGCCGCAACCATCGGATCTGACCTTAAGAAAGCCACAGGTCAAGGCGGCGCGAGCCAACGTGTTGAGCGCCAGGGCGCGCGTAAAACGAGCCCGCATGATTGTTGACCGCGCTACGGTGCGCGCTCCCTACGATGCATTTGTTGTTAGCCGTGTTGCTAGCCTGGGGCAGTCACTTTCGCCAGGAACGCTTATAGGCGAGGTTATCAGCGCCAACAACTTGCAGCTTAATCTTCCGCTGACTGTAGAACAGGCTTCCGCCTTGCAAAAGGGGAACAAAGCTGCCGTCCAGGGCATACCGGTTGATATACGCTATGGTGAATTACGCTGGTCATTGCAGATAAGTCGCATGGCCCAGCAGGTCGACCCGAATACGCGCAAAGTACATGCTGTTATAGACATTAATCGAGGTAAAAACCCTGCCTTGGCCAACCTGAAAGCCGGACTGTTTGTGGAAGCTACGATATTCGGCCCACGGGTGGACAATGTTTATGTCGTACCCATATCTTTGCTTGACCGCAACGGTCGTGTACCGATCTATCGGGACGGTTTGTTGCACTGGCAAGCTGTAAAATTGCTCGGCAACGATGGCGAAAACATCTGGTTTAATCAAGGTATCAAGGCAGGAGGGCAACTTGTTACTACTCGCGTCGACAAACTGCCTGCCGGCGCCCGCCTTGAGCTTGTCGACCAGACTAACGAGTCAGAACCGAAAAAGCAATAAACAAGACTCAGCAAGACAAACCTGTTTATGAGAAATTTTATTACCTGGTTCATTCATAACCCGGTTGCCGCAAACTTGTTGATGGCGTTTTGTATCGGCGCGGGCTTGTTGATGCTCAAGCACGAAATAATCATTGAGTTCTTTCCGGACCTGGAGTCAGACACCATTCGGGTCAGCACAGTTATCAACGGCTACACAGCGCGCGAAATAGAAGATAGCGTCACAGTACGCATTGAGGAGGAGATTCGCGAATTCGAAGGAGTTGGCGATGTGCTCTCCACCTCGCGCGAAAACGTCTCGCTGGTTGATGTTAGCGTCCTCTCAGGCGCCGACAGCAGTGAAATGCTCGACAAGATACGCTATGCCGTCAACGGTTTATCGTTGCCAGCCGAACGTGAACAGTTGTTGGTAGAAAAACTGGCCCGCAAGAGAGCCATCGCTGACCTGTCGATATATGGTGATTATTCCGAACGTGAATTGCGGCAAATGGCCGAGCGTATCAGGGATGAACTAATCGAACTTATGCCAGGACGCCTTAGCGTTGAGCGTTCAGGCTTTCGCAACCCAGAACTTTATGCCGAGATAGACCAGAACAAGTTGATTGCCTACGGGCTCACGCTGGAAGAGGTTGGGCGTGCTGTGCGCGGATTATCGATCAATATGTCTACCGGTACCTTGAGGGGTAAGCGGCAGGAATTGATCGTCTCCAGCAAGAGTCGCATACGCGATGCATCAGCGCTGGGGGATGTGGTGGTGAAAAGCAGCGCTGACGGGGCCGAAATTCGACTGGCAGATATCGCCAAACGTATTGTCGACGGCTACTCCGAGGACGCTTACCTGGTGCGCTACAACCAGCACCCGGCTATGATGCTGCAACTTTATCGTATAGGGGATAGCAGCGTCTTGCAACTGGTTGACAATGTTCGCCGCTATATAGCCGATAAAGCAACTGTCTGGCTGCCGAAGGGGGCTTCCATTGCCATCGTAGACGACAACTCAAAGGTGGTGCGCTCGCGCATCGATCTGTTGTTACGCAATGCCTGGCAGGGCGGATTGATAGTCCTGACATTGCTGGTTTTGTTTTTACGCCCGTCGATAGCCTTTTGGGTCGCGTTGGGGATGACGGTATCAATCTGTGGTGGACTGTTTGTAATGGGTCTGCTCAATATCTCGCTCAATATGATCAGTTTATTTGCTTTTATTATGGTGCTGGGAATGGTGGTGGATGATGCTACTGTTATAGCCGAAAATGTACACGCCCATAACAGGCGTAGGCGGGACTCGTTTACCGCCGCGCTGGAAGGCACGGTAGAAGTGGCTATTCCCGTTACCTTTGGCATGTTGACTACGGTGGCGGCTTTCTCCGGGCTTTTTATGATCGCTGGACGTATGGGGCAGCTCATGCAGTATATTCCAGCAGTTGTCGTGCCGGTGCTGCTTTTTTCCTTTCTTGAATCTAAATTTATCTTGCCGTCGCATCTGCGCAATGTACGCGTCAGTAGCAATGAGCTGGGGATGACCAATTGGCAGGATAAAATCGCTAACGGGTTACTGCGTTTCGTGCAGGAAGTATACAGGCCAGCATTACGGCGCGTACTGGAGTGGCGCTTTCTCTTTCTGGCGTTGGCTATCAGCTTTTTGCTGCTTTCGCTCGCCAGCCTGCCACTGGGCTATCTCAAGTTTGTATTCTTCCCTTCCATTGAGCGTGACGCAATCAGTATTCGCGTCGAGATGGCAGCTGGAACTCCATTTGAGAAAACACGTGCTGTTGCCAACGATATTTTGCGCCACGCGCGCCAGCTGCAACAACACTACAGCGACCCGCAAAGTGGACGTTCTGCTATTGTGCATACCACAGCCGTGGTGGGAAGCGCCAATGGAGATAGTCACCGGGCGCGCATAGTCATAGAGGTTGAGCCGCCGGAAGAACGTGTCGTCGACGTGAGGGTGCGTACCCTGGTAAATGAGTTACGGCAACGTATCGGCTCGCCGCCTGGCAGCGAGAGCATCAGCTTTCATGCTGAAATTGGCCTCCGAGGTTTGCCGTTGGTTTATAACATCAACAGTGCCGACGCCAATACATCGCGCCAGGTAATTGAGCATCTGCAAACGTTTCTGAACGAGCTGGATGCTGTCTACGATATTGAATCGGACTTATCAAAAGTTAAGGAAGAATTGGTTCTTAAACCACGCCCCGGCATGGAAAGCAGCGGCCTGAGTCTGGAGCAGATCTTGCGTCAGCTACGTTACAACTTCCACGGCTTCGAGGTGGAGCGTTTTCAACGCGGAAGTGATGAGGTGCGGGTAATGCTGCGTTTACCGAAGGAAACCCGCAACAGGCTACAGGATTTGCACGATACCCAAATACGTACTGTTGATGGCCGCTGGTGGAGCCTGCGCGACCTGGTATATATGCAGCGCGAGTATGTGCCATTGTCCATTGAGCGGGAGGATTTTAAGCCGAAACTTTCGATATCGGCCAACTACGACAAGGTCAGTGGCGACATAGAAGCGGCGAAAGGGCATATTGACGTCTTTTTGGGCGATCTGGCGAAACGCATCCCCGGCTTTTCCTACCAAAAAAGCGGTGAGGGGCGCGAGCAGGAAAAAACGCAAAAATCGATACCGCTGATATTTGCCTTTATCATGTCTGCTATCTATATTTTGGTAGCCATTCCGCTAAAATCCTATGTCAAACCACTGCTGGTTATGTCTGTACTCCCATTTGCCATAAGTGGGTCACTGTTTGGTCATATACTGCTCGGCAGGTCTCTGACCATGCCGGGGGTGCTTGGTGTGCTGGCAACGCTGGGGGTAGCGGTCAATGCTTCCTTGCTGCTGGTTGATTTTATCAACCGCGCCAGTGCAAATGGCCAGCCCCTGGAAGAAGCTATTGTTGAGGCGGGGTGCAATCGTTTTCGCGCCATTTTTCTAACCACGTTTACCACTATTGGTGGTTTGACACCGTTGATGTTCGAAAAGAGCATCCAGGCGCAGTTTTTGATTCCGGTTGCCATCTCCATGGTCTTCGGCATCCTGGTTTCTGCCTTGTTCACCCTTTTCCTGGTGCCAGTGCTCTATTACACTGCCAGTGACGTCAAAAGACGTCTGCGAGGTTTTCTTGCCTAGATGCGAAAGCTGATTGCCCGGAAATATGGCGTACCCGAAAAATCACTTTTTAAATCGCTTGCCATTGAATCAGTGGCCTTTACTTACCTCGAAAACAATATGCCACAACGCTGTGACAACCTCTATATCAGCACTCAAAGCCTCACGCTGCAGAGGAGGAGCTGACGGATTGAGGCGTGCCAGGTGTTGTAAGCGTCGATAGTTGCGGTAGGCAGCGGCAGCGGCGGCGGCGGATTGCGCTGGTATCAGCTCCAACTCGCCAATTATGCCGAGCAGCGCAATATTGCCAGTGTTATCAAGCAGCTGTGGGTGGCGGCTTCCATAGGCCAGCACCAGGTATTGCACGACGAATTCCACATCAATCAAGCCCCCAGCATCATGTTTAATATCAAAGGCCCCACTGGCGCTTGCCTCGGCTGAACTGCCGAGGTTGGCGCGCATTTTGTCGCGCATTTTCAGGATTTCCGTGCGTAATTCTTCCTTGTTACGCGGTTGAGAAAGCACCTGGCGGCGAATCTCTTCAAAGGCGGCGGCGATTTTTGGATCGCCGGCAACCGCGCGGGCGCGTGATAGTGCCTGATGTTCCCATATCCAGGCGTTTTCCATCTGGTATTGGCAAAACGATTGCAAATTGTTGGCAAGTATGCCGGCATCGCCGTTGGGGCGCAGGCGCAGGTCGGTTTCAAACAATATTCCGGCACTGGTGGTGCAGGAAAGCCAGGTGGACATGCGCTGCGCCAGACGCGCGTAGCTCTCTGCTGCCAGTGGATGCGGATCGTCATACAAGAAAACCAGGTCAAGGTCGGAGATGTAGCCCAGTTCTTTACCGCCTAGTTTGCCATAGCCAACGATGATAAAACGTGGGTCGTCGAGTATATCGAGGTGTTCGTTGTGACGCTTTTTGATTTGCTGCCAGCAGCAATCGAGGGTGGCTTGCAGCATCAGGTCGGCTAACTCGCTAAGCTGATCAGAAATATGTTCCACCGAGGTCAGTCCGGCCAGATCGCGTGCCAGTATCCTGAACAGTTGCCCGTGGTGAGCCTCGCGCAAGATATCCATCTGCCTTTCCGGATCGTCAGACGCTTGCTGAAGTTGCCCTTGCACCATTTTGGCGAAGGCCGACCAGTCAGGCGATTGTTGCAATAGCCGGGCATCGAGTAATTCGTCGAGTAATATCGGATGTTGCCGCAGAAATTGCGCCGCCCAGGAAGACGACGCCGCCATGTCGGCGACCTTTTTTAACGCTTGCGGGTATTGCTGTAGCAAGGCCAGGTAAGCGCCACGGCGGCTGATGCTCTCCAGTAGATCAAGGCAGCGAGATAGCGTCAGGTCAGGCTCGGGCGTTTCAGCCGCAGCCGCTATCAGGCGTGGCCCGACGGCGTCCAGTCTTTCGCGGTTGGCGAGCGGTAATTGCTGGTAGCGCGATGACTGGCGCAACATTTCCAGACGCCGCGCCGTCTCATGCGGAGCGCGAAATCCATATTCCACGAGTCTGTCTGTAGCTTCAGCGTCGTCGCAGTGTCCATTCCACAGCACGGCCATTGGGTGTTCGCCCTCTTCCGGATCGGCAAAAACCGCTTCGAAATTGGCTTTAACCAGGTTGCGGTGTCGGTCAAGTTCCGCCACCAAGGTTGTCCAGTTTTCCAGTCCCATGCTGGCGGCAAGACTGGCTTGGGCCTCATGGGTGGCGGGTAGCCGGTGTGTTTGTTGATCTTCGACATATTGCAGGCGGTGCTCGAGACGGCGCAGAAAAATATAGGCGGCTCCCAGGTCAGCGGCGCTTTGTTGGGTGATCAATCCTTGAGCGCCCAGGTGCTCCAGCACGGTGAGCGTTGGCCTCGTTTGCAGGCTGCTCTCACGTCCACCACGAATCAGCTGAAAAACCTGAGCGATGAATTCAATTTCGCGTATTCCACCAGGTCCCAACTTGATGTGGTCAGCCATGCCCTTTTTTCTGACTTCGTGTCGAATTTGCGAGTGCAGGTCGCGCATGGCGTTAATGGTGCCAAAATCGAGATATCTACGATAAACGAAAGGTCGCACTACCTCCGCCAAAGCCAGCAGCCATTTTGGCTGTGCGTTGTCTCCTGCATTCAATGGTCGCGCCTTGATCCAGGCGTAACGTTCCCATTCACGTCCGTGCGTTATGAAGTAGTTTTCCAGCGCCGAGAGACTAATAGCTAACGGACCGGAGTCTCCGTTCGGGCGCAAGCGCATATCAACGCGAAACACCCGTCCATCGGCGCTAACCTCGTCAAGGGCTGCAATCAGTTGCTTGCCGAGGCGGGTAAAAAAATCGTGGTTGTCTGTTGAGTGCTGCTGACCGGATGTTTCCCCGCTTTCAGGGTAAACAAAAACGAAGTCTACGTCGGATGAAACGTTCAACTCGCCACCTCCCAGCTTTCCCATGCCGATGACTATCATGCGCTGGGGCTGCCCCTCACTGTCCAGCGGCTCGCCAAAGCGGGCAGCTAGTTGCCGATGGAGCGTAAACAATGCCAGATTGACGCAATAGTCAGCCAGCAGGCTCATACTCGTAACCACTTCTGACAGTTTGGCGTCACCTCTGAGGTCGCGCAACGCTACGTGAGTGAAGACAAGTTGGCGTAGTCGTCGCAGAGCGGATTTCAGGCTTTCTGCGTCGTTCTCATCGTAGTCAGGCAGCCAGCCTTGCAAGATAGCGTTGTCCAGAGGCTTGTGTTGCTGTTCGACGACTTGCTCGATCAGCTGGCCAGTGCGCGGCTGATTTTCCAGGGTACGCTGTAAAAACGGGCTCCAGGCAAGAGCTTCCAGCCAGTGATCAGGCAGGCCGGGCGGAGAGATCTGATTGGTTTCCAGTTTTTTGCCGAGGTTGGCTGAGCCTGTTGCTGACTGGTAGTTGAATTCAGAGTAGCCTAGAAGCTATAGTTGAGTACGGCGTGCACAAAATTGTCATTAGTTTTACGGCTTGAGCCTGCAGTAGTCGACTGGTAATCCTTTAGCGCCACACCATTGTCTACACGTAATTGGAAATTGTTCCCCAGGTGTATGCGAAATCCAACGCCAGCGCTGTGCAGTTTTTGCTCTTGTACGATGGACGTTTCTCTTGCGAAATTGTTTTCCATATTGGCGTAGTCATAAAAGGCGACAAAGCGCAGAATGGCTCCGTCCACTCCCAACCAACTACCATAATTGCCGCTGATCAATTGAGCCGAACCGTGGTGCCCAACATCGCCTGTAATGCTGCGTTCGACGTATCCCCGCAACGAGTATATGCCGCCGGCACCTATTTGTTCGCTGGAGATAAGGTGGTCGTTGGTGTATTGACCGCTTGCTTCCAAGCGTACCGCCCAGTCAGCAATCGGGATATTAAGTCTAAGGTTGCCTCTCCATAATGACCAATGCGCTCGCCGGAATGTTGGCGACCCATCGCTGGCAAAGCGGTAGTCGTCACTGCTGCCGTTCGGCTGGGTAGGAATGTTGCCGTAATAACCCAATGACCCACTTAATTGCCAGGATTGCTGGTTATATTGGCCGCTGTACGTCAGGCTTAAAGGCTGGCTGGTGATGGTGCCGCATTCTTTCTCGCTTAGCTGTACGTTGTTTGAGGTGCAGGCGTTCTTGATATCTTTGAAATCATAGCCATAAGACAGCCGGTGCCGGTAAACGCCATGACTGGTTAAAGGTTGGTTGACGCGTAAACCAAAAGTGCTACCTTCGCCTGTAAAGGCAAACGTGCCGTTCGGATTGCTGATAGTGCCGGAATCAGAGTCTGAATATGAAGCGAAAGTATCAAGTGATACACCAAGACTATAAAACGGGATCCGGTAACTCAGCGAGAGGCTTTGCGATTTATGGGGGTACTCCAGCGAAGAAGAAATGTTTGCCGCGAAAACGTGATCAGAGTTAAACAGATTGGCGTGTTGATAGCCTAGAGTCAAACGCCTGTTGCCGGTATTGTTGCCACCGTCGTTATTGAGGCTAAGGTTCCATTGCCGGGGGTTTTCATCCTGGACATCAAGCTTGGCAATAATGTCGCCTGGTCGGTCACCGGCCTGCAGGTTGAGCGAAACCTGTTTTGAGGAGTTTTCGTTTGCCAGCGCCAGGTCCACGGCGCTTTGCCGGATGTTCAGCATCTCTCCTTGCTTTATGCGAGGCAATGATTTCAGAATGTTTTCCTCGTCATGAAAGCGGTTGCCGCTGACCGTAATGGCACGGACTTTGCCCTCGATAATCCGCAATTCGATAATGCCATCTTGCGGCGCCTGTTGTGGCGGAAAAACCTGCACTACCGGATAACCAGCATCAGCGTAGGCTTCACGCAAGGAGCTGGCGGCCTTGTTGACGTCATCTAACGTCTTGTTGGGGCCTATGTAGTCACTTACCGCCCTGAGAACGCTAGATGGCGTCAGTATCGTATTGCCTTCCAGCTGGTAGGATTTGACGGTAAATCGAGCCTGAGGCGAGCTTGCAACAGGGGCGTTGTCACCGCTCTCCTGGGCATGCAGCACTCCAGTCTGGGCCACGGACAGCGCTACCATGCTCATCCCGATAAGAGTACTAAACAGGTGGGGATATGGATGGTTAGTAAACAAAAGCAAAGTGTTGCGCAACATTGCTTGCATGAGTTTTCCCCTTGTTAATAGTCTTGTACAGCAATTATTCTGAAGTTCTGCATTATATTACCGATCCATCATAAGCATTATAAACAAATAGTCCATAATGTGTTTAACCGATTGGGCAAGCTGACTGAGGTTCTAGACGCTTCCGTCCGACAGGGCGGTTTTAATATATTCTGTTGCTTCAGGCACCGGCAGAGCTTTGGCAAACAACCAGCCCTGACCAACCTGAACACCTAACTCTTCCAGGGTCGTTGCCTGTTGTTCCGTTTCAACGCCTTCAGCCAGGATCTGCTTGTCGAGCGCCCGCCCCAGACCGCTGATCGTGCGTACTATTTCGGCTACCTCCTTGCCGCTGTCCAGACGGCGCACAAAGGACTGATCAACTTTAAGGGTGTGAAATGGGAATCGGTGCAAATAGGCCAGCGATGAATAACCGGTACCAAAGTCATCGATCGATATATGGAAGCCCATGTCGGCAATTTCCTGCAAAATATCGGTAGCTCTTTGCGGATTGGACATGGCCATGCTCTCAGTCACCTCCAGTTTAACACGACCTGGCGGCACCTGACCAAGCATGCTTAGCATCTTTTGACATTCAGCCGGCAGATCCATATCGGTAAATTGTCGACCTGAAATGTTAATGGCGATCTCGCCCTTAAAACCAATTCGTTCCCAGGCGAGCAGATCCTGTACGCCGCGATACAGGCTCCAGCGGCCAATCTCATTGATTTGCCCACTCTCCTCGGCAAAGGGGATAAATTCACCCGGATTGACCAATCCCTTTTCGGGGTGATGCCAGCGAATCAGGGCTTCAAAGCCTATTAGCTGACGATCAGAGAGCCTGACGAAAGGCATGTAATACAAATGGAACTGGTCGCCAGCCGCCAGGGCATTGTCAATGTTATCTGCTAGCCATTGCCTCCCCTTTTCCTGCTCCTTTTCGGCTGGATCGAAATAATGGGTTTGACCACTCCCCTCCTGTTTAGCGAACGCCAACGCCAGAGTTACGGCATTAACCAATTCGTCCGGCGTGGATGGCCCATGTTTGGTATGCGCTGCAGCAATGGTTGTTGAGATGTTGTTTTCCTCGCCGGATAGGGCAAATGGTTGCTTAAATGCACTGCGCGCTATTTCGACCAGTTGTTCCAGCCAAGTGTGCAGCTCTTCTTGACCGACGCTTGATTCGCCTTCTTGTGAATACTTTGTTTCCTCTCCGGGGCCTGCCAGGGCGAGGATAAATTGGTCAGCGCCGAAGCGGGCAAGCAACATCCTCTTATCTTTAGATAACTCCTTAAGGCGCAATGCAGCCTCACGCAGCAAGTCATTGCCAACAATCTGATTATATTTTTCGTTGATGCTGCGAAATTTATCAATATCGATCAACACAACTCCCACACCCGGACTTTCTCCGCACCTGGCGATTAGCTGACGCAGACGATCGTGGAACAAGTCACGGTTAGCCAACTGGGTCAGCCGGTCGTGCAAGGCGTCAAACGCAATTTGTTTCTCCAGTTTCTTCTGATCGGTAATATCAGATAGTGAACCCGCAATGCGTACCGGATTACCGCCTTTATGAATGGCCACTCCGCGTACCAGAAACCAGCGCGTTTGGCCTGATATTTCCAGCATCATGACGTGGTACAACTGATTGCTGTCGCCATCCAAATGTGATTGTAGTTGTTGTCTGAAACGTTCGCGCTCAACCTCGTTTAGTAGCCCGCACCAGGCATCAAGACTGCTATTACTCCAATCCTCGCCCTCTACGCCTAATAGTTGCTGCCAACGGTTGGAATAGTAGGCCTGGTCATTTTCGATGTCGATGTCCCAAAGACCATCGTTGGCTCCTTGCGCGGTTAGACGATAACGTTCTTCGCTTTGATGTAGACTGGCTTGGGCGCGTTTGCGCAACGCCTCGTCGAACCAGGCACGTGAGGCTGTTACCAAGGCTAACGAAGCAATCATGGCGATGAGAGGAAAAGCATAGGAGATGATTTGAAGGTGGCGCACAAAAAGCCATTGCACGACAGCTAGCAAACCAATACCAACCAACAGCAGCAGTGGCAGCGAATGGTTAAGGCGTAGGCGGCTTACCAGCAGCACCGATACAATGGGCAGTAGTATTATTGCTAGCAATTCAACCAGACCCGCCCAATGCGGTCGCTGAACTACGCGCTGAGTCAGGATATTATCTATCGAAGTAGCCAGTCGTTCGGATCCGGGCAAAGCGGCGTCAAAAGGGGAGGGATTGCGGTCGCTTGTTCCTATGGCAGTGCCGCCGATCAGGACGACCTTACCCTTGAACAAGCCGGTCGGCAGCCTGCCAGCGACATAATCGGCAAACGAAAAAGTAGGGAAACTTTGCGCCTGGCCGTAATAATTGATCGTCTGACGAGAAAATGCATCCATTGGTACGCGGTAACCGGAAAAGTCTATCCAACCGCCTAACGTTAAATGTGTTTTCTGCCAATCGGCGCCAGCAGCAAGCGTTGCCGCCAGAATAGCCAGGCTTGGTATAAATTCCCCATCGTAGGCGAGGACAGGTTGGTCATGACGCAGGGTGCCGTCATAGCCGGTTTTGGCGCTAACGTGGCCAAGTGCGAATGCCGCTTCACCAAACAGGGGTATTGGGGCTAGCATGTTATTGGGGGATAGCGGAATATGCTTCGCAGCCTGGTCATTTTGGTAGCGATAGTAAGTGTGGTTGAGGATATAGTCCGGCAACGCAACAGCCCGAGTGTCTTCAGAGGCTACGCTTTCACCCAACGAGAAAGGCAACAAAACATTGCCGGCGCTTTTAATGGCCTGTGCGAGAAGCTGGTCGGCCTCATGGTCGCGCCGCGCAGCCTCAGAAAACAACATATCAAATACTATCCAGCGCGCTCCATCATCGCGCAAACGATCGACGACTTTGGCTACAGCGCGTCTATCAATAGGCAGGCTGCCAACTTCGCGGATAGTTTTTTCATCAACCATCAGAAGCGCAATCGGTGGTTTAGCCTGTGGCTTGATAGGGCCGCGCAATATTATTTGCAAGTCAAAAGCACGTCCTTCAAGGTTTTGCAACAACGGGATTACCAGCCTCTCGCGCCACATCAACAAGGCGGCGACGATGGAAACCACCACCACTAGTACATAGGTAATGATTTTTTGTCGCCGCAACCTGGTGGGCGTGGCCGAACCGGCAATGGCATTGTTGCTGCCATTGCGTGCCTGCGTGCTCTGCGTGGCCTCTTCAGCCGGCACGAGCGATTGCGCCTGCCATTACAGGTTGAGGCAAAACAAGCCGCCGTCTAATCATAATCCTGACAAACGCTCTTCCAGCGCCTGCAGGCGGTCATACGAAGTTTGACGTGTATTCAGGCACTCTCCTTGCAAGTTGCACATAACACCGGAGTTGGGACTTTTTAGCAGCTTTGGCAGGCTACGTGTTTGCTTGGCGTTGGTAGGCTTGACCAGAACCTTGCCGGAACGAACAATTACGTTGGTGGTTGCGTCGCTTTCAACGTCTATAATGTATTCCGTCCCGCGTACGGCAGTTACCACCGTCGGGGTACGTACAGTCCAGCTACCGCCGTCTGCTTTGGCGACTACCTGGCTAATCAGCCCTGCATCCAGGGCCAGGTCGGCGCTTTGTCGCTGGTTGCCTGAGGTGCTAAAGCCCTTAACCCTGAATACCGAGTTGTCACCGACGATGACTACCGAGCCATCAATAAAGCGTAGCTTGAGACGGCCAGCAGTGGTACGTATCTCGGCTCCGTCCTCAACCTGAGCGCCTTTGGCCGGCGCAACCTGCGTGCCGTTTTGCACCAAAGTAACGTTGCCTCGTACGCCAACTACCTCCGCGACCGGGGCTGCAAGGGCCAGAGCCGGCGCCAGCGAGAAAATGAATAATAGTCTGTTTAGTGTATTCCTGTACATTTTGGATTCCTCCTGTTTACAATTGCCGCAAGGGTTCAAGTAGGCGATATCTGCTTAGAGCCCCTTGAATTCACGACCGAATTCGGCTTGATAGCGCTTTTTCGCAACCTTGAGATCAGGCGTAGAAAAAATTCGGCCATTTTTTAAAAAGAAACTATAACGAACGCCTGAAGCCTGTTTTGCCTTGTTCTGTTTAACGTTGCTGTTGGCTTTTGGTTTCGGTCCAATGGCAATTTTTGACTGTTTTTCTGCCGAACCTTCCCCAACTGTTGTTGTTGAAGGCGCAGCTTTATCACCCTTGCCTACAACAGTCGACGAAGATTTAGCTAAACTGCTAGAGGCTACACCCGGTATACCTGTGTCTATATCGCCTCTTTCCTCCGGCCACAGGAGTAATATCAAGAGAAAACCAACCAAAAATATTGACGCAATAAGTAAATAACGTTTTTGCTCTTCCGGCATGCGGTTGTACCTGGCGAGGATAGGAGGGACGTTGTTATCTTTATAGCCTTGTCTGGTTTGAGTTCCATTGTCCCGCTTATTGTTTTTTTTCCGGCGCCGAGCAGCCTTATTGGCCGCGCCTTCAGATTCGTAGACCGGATCGGTAAGTACGGGGATATCGCTGGTAGATACGTGTTCGTAAGCACCGGCATTTTGTGGCACGACACTGTCTTCACTGTCATTTTCCTCTACCCGACGACTTTGGGGATAGCGATCGCTTTCCAATGACTCATAAAGTACGGGGTTTTCCAGCGAAGAATCATGTACGCCATTCATATAGTCGTCTACGTTTTCTTCTGGCGTTTCTGATGTCTTGCCTCCCCTGGATTGCAGGAGCATCTTGGCGCGCGAGGACGCCTCGTCAAGGCTGTACCCCCAGCGAGTATTGAAATGCATTGAACACCGCAGCAACCAGTCCTGAGCTTTCATGTTACAACCTTACGCGTGATTAATAATTCAACGGGAAGGCGAGTCAAACCATGGCCATTGTATATAAGTGGAGAAATAATACCATTGTACCTTGGTACTAGTAGTGGCAATGGCGTTCATTTTCTGTACAGGTCAGCCCTGCAATGGCTTCGGTCAGTAACAATGTAATTAGCTGGCGTGACCGCAAGATGGTTAAAGCTCCTGGTCGCAGTAGAGTTGCCGCTTCTCGGTAGCGATACAGTGTACATGTTGGTCGTGTCTTTCGACCGGTATTGAAGCAAAAATTTGCGTCTCAAATGCGCCGGCGATCAGCCATGGACGTTTCTTTGCAGGAATGGTGGACAGTAGGCGGTCGTAATATCCGCGTCCATACCCCAGACGATCGCCTTGCGGCGTAAAAGCCAACCCGGGCATAATAATCAGTTCAATTGCGTCGGCCTCAAAGCGCGGGCATCGATCTGGCATGGGTTGACGTATGCCCCACATTCCCGTTTGCAGGTCGTTTTCAAGGTCAACTACCTTGTAAGGCTGCAAAAAACTGTGTTCCTGTTTGTCGGTTGCATCAGCATGTCTCCCGGCCCGTTCGCTTTCCATGCGCGGTAGCAGCAGGGTTTTGCCGCTTGCCAGCAAACCGGAAAGCAAAGCGCTGGTATCCAGCTCATCGCCAAAGCTGCAATAGGCCATAACACTATTCACTGTGCGCATTTGGGGTGCTATCAGCAGGCGTTCTACTATAAGCTGGCTATAGTCGGCGCGTCGGCGCTCGTCCAACGCGGCGCGCCGGCCTTTGGAAAGAGCGCGCAGATGTTGTTTGCTTGCGGCAATATCTCCGTTAGCCCAGGACATGGGACAAGCATACAGCGAGGTCGCAATTAGCGTCAAATATGCATGGTCTAGGACGGCAAACCGTTTGTTACCGACGATGCCCGCTTGCGATGTAGCAACCCATCCAGTGTTAGTCGCAATTCGGCATTGTGCAGTCGCATAGCCGCTAGTCGGCGCGATAGCTTCTCTCTTAGCATTCGCCATGCTAGCGCGTGGTTACGCCACTCAAGAACGGAGACAGGAAATGTCAGAGAGCATCGAAGAGGACGATCTCGATTTAAACGGCCTTGACGACGAAGAACTCGTCGAGCAAATGCACGACGATCTGTATAACGGATTAAAAGAAGAGATTGAGGAAGGCACCCGGATCCTGCTCGATAGAGGTTGGCTTCCCGACAAGGTACTGAATCAGGCGCTGGTAGGTGGCATGCAAATTGTCGGCGTGGACTTTCGCGACGGCATACTATTTGTGCCCGAGGTGCTGCAAGCCGCCAACGCCATGAAAGGCGGCATGGCCGTGCTACGTCCGTTGCTGGCCGAGACCGGCGCCAAGCCAATCGGCAAAATGGTAATTGGCACGGTTAAGGGTGATATCCACGATATTGGCAAAAACCTGGTTTCGATGATGATGGAAGGGGCTGGTTTTGAGGTCATCGATATAGGCATAAACAACCCTGTAGAAAACTACATGGCGGCGCTCGAGGAGCACAAGCCGGATATTCTCGGTATGTCAGCATTGTTGACGACGACTATGCCGTACATGAAAGTAGTAATCGACGAGCTGCAAACACAAGGGATGCGCGAGGACTACATAGTTATGGTTGGTGGCGCCCCACTGAACGAAGAGTTTGGCAAGGCTATAGGCGCCGACGCCTATTGCCGTGATGCAGCCGTTGCGGTCGAAACGGCGAAAGAGCTGGTCGCCGCGAGCCTGGTGGCCTGAATAGCGGCGCTAGAGTAGCGGCCGCTGGTATGGCATAGCGAAGGAATGAGATCATGCAAGCATCCTGCCGCAGCATGGTTATCGCATGTGGAGCATTATCACGAGAAATCAATGCGTTGCGGAGCATTAATGGCTGGTTCCACCTTGACCTGGACTGTTTGCCGGCCAGCTTGCACAACCGGCCGACGCAAATCACGGCGGCAGTAGCGGTAAAAATTAATAACGCCCGCGCAGAGGGTTATAGCAACATTTTTGTCGCTTATGGTGACTGCGGCACCGCTGGCACCCTGGATAAGCTACTGGATAATGAAGGCGTAACGCGCATAGCCGGAGCCCATTGTTATGATTTTTATGCCGACGGGCTGTTCGCGGAGCTGGCAGAATCCGAACCGGCGACCTTCTACCTGACAGATTTTTTAGCGCGTCACTTTGAAACGTTGGTGGTGAGACCACTGGGAATGGACCGCTACCCCGAATTGCAATCAACTTATTTCGGCAATTATCAGCGTCTGCTCTACCTGAGCCAGACGCAAGATGACGATTTGCTGCAACGCGCCCGGCAAGTTGCGCAAAGATTGGGGCTGAGCTTCGCCGAGCGACACACTGGATATGGCGGCTTGCAGCATGCTCTACGGCGATTTCAGGAGGCAAGCCATGCTTAGTCTTCGGCTGTGGTCTGCGCGCCGTGCGCGCTTGCTGGAGTGGTTATACATGCGTTTCGAAGGCTTTTTTTTGCGTTTGCACCCCATTTGCGCGCGCATAGGTTACCAACGTTTGGAAAAGCCAGTATCGTTGGTTGAAAAGTCGATCAAGGGGGCGCTATTTGATTGCCGGATGTGCGGTAGGTGCGTGCTATCCGCCACCGGCATGTCGTGCCCGATGAATTGTCCCAAGCAACTACGTAACGGCCCTTGTGGCGGGGTTCGTAACAATGGTAACTGCGAAATTGATGCCGACATGCGCTGTGTGTGGCTTGAGGCATGGGAGGGGAGCCAACGTATGCAAACGGGAGAGCGTATCCATAGAATACAGTTCCCACTTGATCATAGACTGCAAGGCAGCTCATCGTGGCTGGCGATTATGCGCGGCACGCACGAACCAGCCAACCCGGCCTTTGTGCACCGCTACGGTACGCAGATCAGCAGTAGCAAGGCGGTACAAAAGGCAAAGGAGGAAGCTACCGGATGATTTTTGACGACGAGCCTGTTCCCGGTTATTCGTTGCCCATTCTTCCCGGTCATGTATCGCCGGGTCGTTTTGAGCGGGTACTGCGCGCCGGCATCTTTGCGGTCAGCACCGAATTGGCCCCACCTGACACTGCCGACCCGGAAGAAGTATTTCTACGCGCCAGTATATTTGACGGATATGTAGACGCCATCAATGCCACTGACGGATCCGGCGCCAATTGTCACATGTCAAGCATGGCGGTGTGCGCCCTGTTGTCGCGCCTTGGCTACGCGCTGATCATGCAGATTTCATGCCGCGACAAAAATCGTATTGCCATTCAAGGGGATATCCTTGGTGGTGCGGCGATGGGTGTTTGCAATATTCTTTGCCTATCAGGCGATGGGGTACAGGCAGGTGACCACCCGCAGGCCAAACCTGTGTTTGACCTTGATTCAACATCGTTGCTCGAAATGGGCAGTGGCATGCGAGACAAGGCGTGTTTTCAAAGTGGCCGCAAGATAACCCAACCACCGCGTATCTTTTTGGGCGCTGTGGAAAACCCTGCTGCGCTGCCACTGGAGTGGCGCGCCTCGCGCATGGCCAAAAAGGCGCAGGCCGGGGCGCAATTCATCCAGACGCAATATTGCTTTGATATGCCGCTACTCAAGCAATTCATGCAGCGATCGCAGGATCTTGGCCTGCTGGAAGAATTGTTTATTTTGCCAGGCATTGGCGTCTTGCCGTCGGCCAGGACAGCGCAATGGATACGCGACAACGTGCCGGGAGTTCGTATCCCCGAGGCCTTGATAAAACGTCTGGCTGGCGCCAAAAACCAAAAGCAGGAAGGGGTCGACATTGCCGTCGAGCTGGTGCAGGAAGCCAGTGAGATAAATGGTGTTGCCGGCGTGCATATCATGGCCTACAAAGTTGAGGAATACGTACCTGAGATAGTGGCCCGTTCCGGGGTGCTTGCCGGGCGCACTCCCTGGTATCCGGGACGCGATCAGCATAAACCTGTTGACGAACCCGCGCTTCTTAACCCGGCCTACCCTTATCTGCCGGTGTCACAGTCCGACAATGAAGGCGCCATAGGCGCTACGGGCGAGTCGCTGCTGGACAACGCCAGCCAACCCTAGTTAGCAAATCAGCAAGGAGTAAGAATGACCCACACAGTAATAAGTTCGCCATTTCAGGAAGTAACTATTGGCTTTGACAAGCCATTTGTCGTCATTGGCGAGCGCATTAACCCTACTGGCCGCAAACTACTGGCGGCAGAAATGGCGGCTGGTGACTTTTCGCGCGTTGAAGCGGACGCGCTGGCTCAGGTCGAGGCCGGAGCGCATATGCTGGATGTTAATGCTGGCATCCCTCTGGCCGACGAACCGGCAATCCTCGCGCAGACCATACGCCTGGTGCAAGATCTGGTAAAAGTGCCACTTTGTATTGACTCTTCGGTGGTAGAAGCACTTGAAGCCGGTCTACAGGTATACCAAGGCAAGGCGCTGGTAAATTCTGTCACCGGCGAGGAAGAGCGGCTTGAGATTGTCTTGCCTCTGGTAAAAAAGTACGGCGCAGCGGTAGTGGCAATTTGTAACGATGAGTCGGGTATTTCCGAGGATCCGGATGTGCGCTTCGCGGTAGCAAAAAAGATAGTCGAACGCGCGGCCGACTTCGGTATTGCCGCCTGTGACGTTGTTGTTGACCCACTGGTTATGCCAATCGGGGCTGTGGGCAAGGCCGGGGTGCAAGTCATGTATTTGCTACGTCGCCTGAAGGAAGAATTGAAAGTTAACAGCACCTGTGGCGCATCCAACATCAGCTTTGGCCTGCCGGAGCGCGAAGGAATCAATGCCGCTTTCTTGCCGATGAGCATGGCTTGCGGAATGACTTCGGCGATTACCAACCCCTTACAGGCAGAATTAATTCGCTCTATTCGCGCTGCCAACGTACTCATGGGGCATGACGAAAACTGCGCTACATGGATATCCAGGTACAGAGCAGTACCGACAGGCGGCGAAGCCCGTGGTCGTCGTGAGGGTCGGCGCTCCCGTTCCAGCAGCAAAGGTTAGGTGTGTGTATTGTCTTGTGCATCGATTTCAATATTTCAATAAATACGCCGCCGGCGATAACAGCAGTAAACGTCGGTTAATTACTTTATAACTAGCCGTAATTCAGGCACTTCGATAAATCATGCACAATGAGTCAGGCACCGACAGCGCATTGGCTCATGTCTTGTTCATGCCCTCCGGGCGACGTGGACGCTTTGAGCCAGGTACGCCACTGCTGCAAGCGGCACGTTCCCTTGGCGTCGACATTGACTCCGTATGCGGTGGCCGTGGACTGTGTGGCCGCTGTGCGGTGCAAGTTGCGGAAGGCAGTTATGCCAGGCACCAGATAGAGTCCGGCGCAAAACATGCTTCGACTCTGAGCGAGGCAGAGCAAATCATGTGCGCTAAAGGCAAACTGCCAGATGGGCAAAGGTTGGCCTGCTCAACCCGGGTGCAAGGCGACTTGCTGATCGATGTACCAGCCGCATCGCAAGTGCACCGCCAGGTGGTCAGAAAAGACGCCGAGGCGCTAGAATTGACACTTGAACCGCTGTTGCACCTGTACTACGTTGAACTGCCAACGGCTCAAATGCAGCAGCCAGATGGCGATTTACAGCGTTTATATGATGCCCTGTCGCGGGAGTGGGGGTTACACAACCTGGCTTGCGACCTGCACGTACTTCAAGCCCTGCAAGGACTATTACATCAGGGCAAGCAAAAACTGACGCTGGCGGTGCACGCCACGTCGTCTGACAATCCAACCATTGTTGCTATCTGGCCCGGCCTGCGGCAGCGCCTGTGGGGGATTGCATGTGACATTGGCTCAACAACGCTGGCTGTGCACTTGTGCGAACTGGACAGTGGTCAAGTGCTGGCCTCAGCCGGAGCGATGAACCCGCAAATCCGCTTTGGCGAAGATCTGATGAGCCGCATTTCTTACCTGATGCTGCAACCGCAAAGCTTGCCTGAGATATGCTCTGTCGTGCAGCAAGCTATGGGCCAGCTGGCGTCAGAGGCCGCGCAAACGGCTGGCGGAGAAACGAACGATATACTGCTTGCCACTTTTGTTGGCAACCCGGTGATGCAGCACTTGTTTATGGGGATTGATCCATCCGGGCTAGGTAGCGCTCCCTTTACTTTAGCCAGCAACGCAGCGCATCATTTGAGAGCCAGCGAGCTTGGGCTTGTATTGCACCCTGGAGCTCGCTCCTGGATGTTGCCATGTATAGCAGGGCACGTTGGCTCGGATGCGGCTGGCATGTTGCTGGCCGAGCGACCAGACCTGAACGAGGAAGTTTGCCTGCTGGTTGATATAGGCACTAACGCTGAAATTATCCTCGGCAACAACAAGCGCTTGCTGGCCTGCTCCAGCCCTACCGGCCCGGCCTTTGAAGGTGCACAGATCGAGTGTGGGCAGCGGGCAGCCCCCGGTGCTATCGAACGGATACGTATTGACCGGCAAACATTGGTAGCTCGCTTCAAAATCATAGGTTGTGAATGCTGGTCAGACGAAGCTGATTTTGCCGATCGACTGGATGAGGCCAAATTAACGGTTAGCGGCATTTGTGGTTCTGGCATTATTGAGGCAGTTGGTGAGATGTTCCTGGCGGGCATAATAGACGCTGATGGAAGAATCAGTGGCCAACTGGCCACGCAAACAGAACGTATTCAGCCCAACGGGCGTACTTTTAGCTATAGCCTGCACCGTTTGGCGAATGGTAGTGATATTCGTATCACCCAGAATGACATACGGGCCATACAATTGGCAAAAGCGGCACTATACGCTGGCGCCAAGCTATTGATGCTGCATATGGGCACAGAACGGGTTGAGCGCATTCGCCTGGCTGGCGCCTTCGGCAGCCATATAGACCCGCAATATGCCATGCTGCTTGGCTTGATTCCAGATTGTGACTTAAAGGCAGTCCGCGCTGTAGGGAATGCTGCCAGTGTCGGCGCTCGCATTGCCTTGCTCAACAAATCAGCGCGAGCTGAAATTGAGGCATTGAGCCGGCGGATAGAGAAAATCGAAACCGCCATAGCTCCGCAGTTTCAGGAGCTTTTTGTCAGCGCTATGAGTATCCCGCACCGTAGCGACCCCTATACAAACCTGCGTACCGTTATTCCGCTTCCGAAACGCAAAGCTGCAAGCAACTCAATGCCTGGCAAGTCGGCGCGTCGTAACAAACGTCAACTTGGACCAAAATAAAAGACAGCATTAACTATTTGTGAACCCTGGTTATTGACGCTTTGTTCATGTTTTATCACGGGCGTGTAGGTCGTTTGCCATGAGGCTATTTAGTTTGCCGATAAGGTAAAATGGCGGACTTGGTGCGCAATTTGACTGCAGAAAACTTACCCTTCACCCGCCCTGCCATTGACGAGGCTACCATTGTCTCGGTAGGAGAGGTGCTGCGCTCCGGCTGGCTAACAACCGGTTCACGTTGCGCCGAATTCGAGGCAGCGCTGTCAATTTACTGCGGTAATCGACCGGTCAAATTGTTTAACTCCGGCACCATAACGCTGGCTATTGCTCTCGAGCTGATTAACGTCAAGCCTGGTGACGAAGTTATCACCACTCCGCTTACATGGGTTGCATGTGCCAACGTAATTGTGCACCGTGGGGCGCGTCCGGTATTTGTCGACATTGATCCGACAACGCGCAATATTGACCTAGATAAAATTACAGCCGCAATAACGCCTCGCACACGCGCCATCATGCCGGTTGATATGGCTGGTTTGCCAGTTGATCGTACCAGGTTGCACGCCTTGGCGGCGGAACACCAATTGCGGGTAATTGAGGACGCCGCACAATCCCTGGGCGCCAGTTGGCATGGGCAAGCAATTGGCAGTTCGTTCGCGCAGGGGCGTGACTTTGTTTCATTCAGCTTTCACGCCAACAAGAATCTGACTACCGGCGAAGGTGGTTGTCTGGTGCTGCCAGTCGACATTGATCCATCCTATGTTGAGCGCTTGCGCCTGCAAGGGGTCGCGCGTTCTCAGGCGGGCATGGATGTAGACATAGCGGGCTACAAGGGCAATTTGACCGATATCGCTGCCGCCATTGGTTTGGGACAATTACGAAGACTAGAGGAGTTTACCGCGCGTCGGCGATATTTGGCGCGTATGTATTTTGACAATATTACCGCCACATCCGGGTTGCAGCTACCACTGGCTGATTTTGACAACTGTAATTGGCATATGTTCCAGTTGCTACTGCCTCCAACGGTACAGCGTAGCGCCTTCATTGAACGCATGTCATCGGTTGGCATCAGCATTGGGGTACACTACCCGGCAATAAACAGCTTCAGCTATTACCGTCAGCTTGGCTACAAGCCAGAGAGCACACCTATTGCGTATGATGTCAGTGAACGCATTGTCACATTGCCACTCTTCCCGGACATGCAGGACGATAACGTGCTGCGAGTTTGCCGGGCGCTTAATGACAATCTGTAGCTGCATGACCGGAAATGACTGAAGACCTGTTGGCTGGCGGTGGCGATAGAGAGTTCGTAGAAGCTGGACAACCCTGGTTGCCAGAGTGCTCATCAACACCGGCAGGCGAGTTTACTCCCTTGGCCGAACGGATGCGTCCACAAAAACCGCAGGAGTTGGTTGGACAACAACACCTCATGGCGGCTGGCAAGCCTTTGCAATTAGCTTTCGCGGCCGGCAAACCTCACTCAATGATACTCTGGGGTCCGCCAGGGGTGGGTAAGACAACGCTGGCACGCATGATGGCGGAGCATTTTAATTGCCAATTCATAGCTATTTCAGCGGTGCTCTCCGGCGTCAAGGAAATACGTAACGCCGTGGCAGCGGCTGAAAATGCCTTGCATCGAGGGCGGCAGACCATTTTGTTCGTAGATGAAGTGCACCGTTTCAACAAATCGCAACAGGACGCCTTTTTGCCTTTTGTTGAGTCCGGCCTGTTAACCTTTGTGGGCGCCACAACCGAAAATCCCTCTTTTGAAGTTAATTCAGCCTTATTGTCGCGAGCTACGGTATATGTACTGCATCCCCTGACAGCCGAAGAGCTGCATTCGCTGTTGCAACGTGCTCTGCCACTAGCCCTTGCCAGATCCAGACTCGATGACGAGGCGGCCAAATATCTGGTAAGCGTCGCAGACGGCGATGCCCGGCGGTTGCTCAATATGCTGGAGCAACTGTCCAGCGCCGTGCAAACTGCTGGCTGCGAATTGGTTGACCATAACTTTGTCAGTCAGGCATTAAGTGAGAAACGTCGTAGCTTCGACAAGGCAGGAGATCTTTTCTACGAACAGATTTCAGCGTTACACAAGTCAGTACGCGGCTCCAACCCGGATGCTGCCTTGTACTGGATGCTACGTATGCTCGATGGCGGAGCGGATCCACACTACCTGGCGCGGCGCATAATTCGCATGGCCTGGGAAGATATCGGACTGGCTGACCCACGCGCGACTACCATTGCCCTGGAGGCAGCTGCCACTTACGAACGCCTTGGCTCGCCAGAGGGTGAGCTGGCGCTTGGTAACGCTGTGATTTATCTGGCGGTAGCAGCAAAATCGAACGCTGCTTATCAAGCTTTTAGCAGCGCCACTGCTTTTGTGCAACAGGACGATTCGCGGCCTGTACCTATGCATTTACGCAACGCCCCTACCCGTTTTATGAAAAACCTGGGTTACGGCAAGGATTATCGCTACGCGCACGACGAGAATGAAGGCTATGCAGCAGGTGAAAACTACTGGCCAGAGGGTATGCCACAGGTGCAATGGTATCGACCGGTTGAGCGTGGACTCGAGCAAAAGATCAGCGAGAAGCTACAACGGCTGCGCGAACTTGACCAGCATGCTCGTCAAGCAGAAAAAAAAATTCCTTGAGCCGAGCTCAATGCAAATGAATATGCGCTTCCCTAAAGACGTTGGGCGACCCAATCCTTGACCGAGGCGAGAGCTGCTGGCAGTTGTTCTGGTCGGCTGCCGCCAGCCTGAGCCATATCAGCACGACCGCCGCCCTTGCCGCCAACCTGTTGGGCGACGGCATTGACCAGTTCGCCGGCGGATAGCTTTGCCGTTAAATTTTTGCTGATACCAGCGATCAGGTTCACCTTGCCGTCTTCGCTGGCGCTGCCGATAACGATAACCGCGGAAGGAAGCTTATCCTTGAGTTGATCAAGCAGGCTGCGTAGGGTTTTGGCATCCGAGCCATCCATTTGAGTTGCCAAAACCTGAACTCCCTCTACTGTCACGGCCCGGGAGAGCCAACCATTTCCCTGGGCGCTGGCAAGACGCTGTTTCAGATGCGCCAGCTCACGTTCGAGCTTTTTATTCTGTTCGAACGCCATCTTAACCCGTCCTGGCAATTGGATTACCGAAGTGTTTAGAGCTTCGGCAGCTTCATTCAGCGCGGCATCGCGTTTTTCCATCCAGGTTAGCGACAGGTCGCCACACACCGCCTCGACGCGGCGTATGCCCGAAGCTACCGCAGCTTGCGCGACGATTTTGAATAGACCGATATCGCCTGTGCGTGCCACGTGCGTACCTGCACACAATTCACAGGTTGAACCAATATCAAGCACGCGCACTTCGTCACCATATTTTTCACCGAAGAGCATCATGGCACCGGTCTTTTTTGCTTCTTCCAGGGGCATAAGACGTGCTTGCGTGGCGGCATTGTGCAATACCTCGGTATTGACCAAGGCTTCGATTTGGCGAATTTCAGCTGGGCTGAGCGGGGAGTTGTGGGTAAAGTCAAAACGCGTTTTTTCCTGATCTACCTGTGAGCCTTTTTGCATGACGTGTTCACCCAAAACCTTGCGCAGCGCCTTGTGCATAAGGTGGGTGGCAGAATGATGGCGCATGGTGCGTAGCCTGGCTTGTTGGTCTACGCAGGCGTGCAAGAGATCGTTTACACGTAATGATGTACCGAGCACTGTGCCATGGTGGGCAAAGACCTGTGGATGTATTTTTTGCGTATCCTCCACTTCGAAACAGCTTTGGCCAGATTCGGATTGCAATAAACCTCGGTCACCGACTTGTCCGCCTGACTCGGCGTAAAATGGTGTTTGGTCAAGTACCACTGAGCCTGTTTCGTCGGCCTTCAGCTCCGTTACCGGCTCGCCTCGCCGATAAAGCGCTAATACCTTACAGTCATGTTCCAGCGTTTCGTAGCCGCGAAAATCAGTCTCTTTGCCACTGTATTCAAGCGTGGTTGCCATCTTGAATTTGCCACCAGCTCTCGCCTGCTCTTTTTGCCGTGCCATGGCAACGTTGAAGGCATCGACATCGACACTAACGTCGTGCTCGCGACAGACGTCCTGCGTCAAGTCAAGCGGGAAGCCGTAGGTATCGTGTAGTTTGAAGGCTGTTGCACCTGAGAATACCTCGCCGCCGGATTTGAGAGACTCTTCAAGAATCTCCATACCGTGTTCAATGGTGACAAAGAAACGTTCTTCTTCCTGCTGCAAGCATTCGGCAATACGTGAGGCTTGTTGGAGCAAGTTCGGGTATGCTTCGCCCATTTCTGCTGCCAGGTCAGTGGTCAATGAATGGAAGAATGGCTCACGCGCCCCCAGTTTGTAGCCATGCCGAATGGCGCGGCGGACGATGCGACGTAGCACGTAGGGGCGTCCCTCATTACCAGGCATGATGCCGTCTGTAATCAAAAATGCGCAGGATCGAATATGGTCGGCAATGACTTTCAGTGATGGTGAGGCAAGGTCGGTGCTGTTCGTAGCTCTGGCGGCCGAGGCTATCAGCCGCTTAAAAATGTCAATGTCGTAATTGCTGTGTTCGCCTTGCAAAATGGCTGCCAGTCGCTCAAGTCCCATGCCGGTGTCAACACAGGGCATGGGCAATTTGTGCATTGAACCGTCGGCCTGAATATTGAATTGCATGAAGACGTGATTCCAGATTTCAACAAAGCGATCGCCTTCGGCTTCGTCAGAGCCAGGCGGGCCACCGGCGAGACTAGTGCCGTGGTCATAAAAAATTTCGCTGCTTGGCCCACACGGGCCAGTATCCGCCATCATCCAGAAATTGTCGGAGGCATAACGCGCCCCTTTGTTGTCGCCAATACGTACGATACGTTGCTTCGGCATGCCTATATCGTTTTTCCAGATAGCGTAGGCTTCATCGTCTTCTTCGTATACCGTTGCCCACAGTTTTTCTGGCGCCAGGCCGTAAACGCTGGTCAGCAGCTCCCAGCCCCAAAGTAGCGACTCGCGTTTGAAGTAATCACCAAAGCTCCAGTTGCCGAGCATTTCAAAAAAAGTATGGTGACGCGCCGTGTAACCAACATTTTCCAGGTCATTATGCTTGCCGCCGGCGCGCAGACAGGCCTGGCAAGATGCCGCACGTACATAGGGACGCTTTTCGACGCCGAGAAAAACGTCTTTAAACTGCACCATGCCGGAATTGGTAAACATCAACGTCGGGTCATTGACTGGCACCAGCGGCGAGGAAGGAATGATGCTGTGGCCCCTGGCTGCGAAATAATCGAGAAACTGTTGGCGAATGTCTGCGGCGTTCATGATGAGATCAGGTTTAGTGAGTGAAACAGGTGGTGGCAGGGGCAAGCAAATACTGGATAATAAGGTGGATGTGCAAGTCTAAAGGATCGGCTGTCTAATAGCGTCGGCGATTTGCGTACGGGCTGTTTCACCAGCCGCGCTGCGGTGAGCGTTGTCAGTAGTCAGCGGCGGCATGATACAAACCTGTACCAGCAAGGCGCGCGCTGTCAACAGGTTAAAAATACTCTGCATCAGGCTTATCCCCTCAATGTAGGCAGGGGCCTGACTGCGTTGCAACATCACCGATCCTGGCACATTTGATGATGCTGTTTCGGAGGTTGCAGTAGGGATATCCCAATACGAAATGGCCAATGGATAGATTTCCTTGTTGGCCTTGAGGGCGGGTTGAATAAGTGCGGTATGAAAGTGTAATACATGATCCCCGCTTGTGGTTGTGCCTTCGGGGAAAACAACTACATTCATACCTTCGTCGAGTGATTGTGTTATCTCTTCGCCGATCTGGCGCAGGTGGGTGCGGCTACCGCGCCTTAAAAACAGGGTATGGTGCTGGCTGCAAAGCCAACCAATCACTGGCCAGTTGCGCACCTCGGCCTTGGATATAAACAGGCTGGGAAATACAGCGCTGATAACGCCAACATCGAGCCACGAGATATGGTTGCTGACTATCATAGCGCCTCGCGGCAATGCACCGTCTGGCGTGGTCGCAACCTGCAACCTGATGTTCAGTATTCGCAGAAACGCTTTTCCCCAGCGGCACAGCCACAGTGCACGTTGCTGTCGGTCGCAAAATGGCAACCACAGTAGCGTCGTCAGGCTAATGATCAATACCATGCAGACGAGCATTGTCAGGCGTAAACAGCGAACAGGCCAGGATGTATGCACGTACCGCACATCTACCAGGAAATTTGTTCCCCATAGGCCTGGCGGTACAAAAGGGAGATCTCCGCCCGGTCCGTGCTGTGGTTTTGTCCTCCCCGGCTGGCAATTTTTATGGCGCCTAAAACTGAAGCTAGTTGTCCACTTTGTCGCCAATCCCAACCTGCGTAGATGCCATAGAGCAAGCCGGCGCGGTAAGCGTCGCCACAGCCAGTGGGATCTTGTACTGCAACAGGCGGTGTCGGGGCAATATGTATGCGTTGACCGGCTGTATATATATCTGAGCCTTCACCACCCTGGGTGACTATCAAGGCTTCTAGCTCTGAAGCCAGCGAAGGCAGGGTTTTGCCGGTGCGTTCGCAGGCGAGCTTGGCTTCGTAATCGTTAAAACAAGCGTAATTGGCCATGCGAATAAATTGCAGCAATTCGTCACTGCCAAACATTGGCATACCTTGACCAGGGTCAAAAACAAACGGAATGCCCGCCGCATGGCAATCATGAGCGTGCTGTAACATACCGTCGCGCCCGTCAGGAGCAACTATAGCCAGTTTAACCGGCGTGCCGGGCAGGGCGTCAGTTATTTTATTGTGGTGCGAAAAACTCATAGCGCCCGGATGAAAGGCAGTAATCTGGTTGTCGTCTCGATCGGTGGTAATGAAGGCTTGGGCGGTAAAGGAGCCGCTAATCTGCTGTACATAACTGCTTGATAAGTTAAGCTTTTGCAGGCGGTTAAAATATGGTGCGGCGTCATCACCCACAGTGGCCATAATCAACGGCTCGCCTTCCAAAAGCTTGAGGTTGTAGGCGATATTACCAGCGCACCCACCAAATTCGCGCCGCATTTCAGGCACCAAAAAGGCTACATTCAATATGTGGATCTGCTCCGGCAGTATGTGGTTTTTAAACTGGTCTGGAAAGACCATTATGTTGTCATAGGCAAGTGAGCCACAGATCAGTATTGTCATGAATATTGCCTTCAGGGGTAAAAAACTTGCACACGGTAACCTACCGGTTTCGGCTGCACTTCGTCCATTGTCAAGGTGACCTGTACCTCTTGCTGTGACTGGATCAACGGGTTGTCCGGCGGCTTGTTCAAGTACTCTGAAGCCTGAAAAACACGCCTACTTACCGGCTGGTCATTCAGGTTGGTGAGAGTCAATTCAAGCATTGGCCAATCCTGTGGAAACGATGCTCGGTTGCTAAAGGCGGCAAGCAAAGTAAGCGTTTTGGCAGCTTCATCAGCCTGCAAGTCGGCGCCATCCATGACGATCAAGTCATCACGCCGTGCGGCTGGTATATCAATATTCAAGGCCTGGTACCAAGGGTGCGCCTGTGGCAACATACGGACGATTTCACTGCGTTGCCAATAAAAGATTTGCCATGCCAGGCTAAAGGAAAGCAGCACGACGAAAGGCAATATCCGAAGCGAAATCCCCTTCCTGCCATGGTTGGCCCAGGGAGGTAAACTGTTTAGGCCGGTAGAATCAGTGTCGGCAGGCACAGTATCCCATGGAGGTGAGTCAGGTTTGCGGACCACGGGCGCTTCACTTTTGCTCAATGTGGCCGGAATGATTTTGCGCGGTGGATCAATGGCCGGTTCACTAAACGGGGGAATGCTCACCGGGCCGTCTGGCGGCTGTGGAATGGGTGGTTGTGGATTGGGCTTTTCCCAGGTTGAAAAATCCCGGATTGCCGGACCAACGGAGTTTTTTCGGTAGATACCCAAGTCAGGAGCGCTATTTTGCTTGCCCGTCAAGTCCGGCGTATTTAGGCTCTCGGTACCGTACAGCCTCGATGATTTAGACACAAAATCAAGGGCCTTGTCTAATTGCGCTGGTACTTCTGCGTTTGTTATTCGAGCAGATCTGCTACTCTTGACAGGCTTGACAGCTTTTTCAGGCTTATCAATTATGGAAGCACTTTCCCCCTTTCTGGACTTGACAGGTTTGTTTGCCGTGAACAGTCTGTCTGTCTTCCCGGTTGAATGGCGCTTGTTTCTCTCTACGGACTCTGGTATGGATTTCTCTGGCTTGGATGATACTGGTGGAGGCTGTTGTAGTGGCGTTGCTTCTGACGCTTTAAGCTTGCCGGGTGGGCTATGCTGGTAGGCGCCCTCGCCTCTTTCCAGCGGACGCACTTTGTGCTCAGAGCGCTTGTTGCGCGAACGGACAGCTTTACGCTGTTTGTCGGGAGTTGTCATGGCCTGGCGCGCCCATCCAGGTATTCTCGACTTCTTGCCAGGCTCGCTTGTTCTCCTTGATGAACTCTTATAGTCGCTAAACAAACGCTCGGTGTAGGCGGCTGCCTCACCGCGCCGTGGTAGGTTAGGTACTGACAAGGTAGGCAAAGGCGGTGGAATCGAAGGCAGAATTGGCCATGAATTCTCCCGGCTTACTTTTTCAGGGTTGGCGGCAGATTGCAAAGACGTCGACAGCTGAGACTTTGCCGCGGGTCGGGGCGCTGGTGGTGGCGGTTTTCTAGGTATCGGGTCTGGCTCATATGCCGACGGCGGGAATGGGGAAACTGGTGGCAATGACGGTTGCGCTGTCGGCACAGAAACAGGTGTTAGTGGGGAGGCGACAATTTTAGGCTCGTACAGATACTTCCAGGCATTAAAGACGATATTGCAAGTGCCGCAACGCACCTTGCCGCCACGTTTGTTGAGCTGCTGGGTTGATATTTGAAAGACGGTGCCGCAGTTCGGGCAGCTAGTGGTTCGCATTAGTTGCCTTCCATCTGCTTGTCCGGGCTGGAAAGGCACACCCAACCATCACATTCGTTAATCACCTGCAAGCGTACCCACGGCGAATAACAGGCTATAAGTTCTTCTGCCTGGGTGTCAAGTATGCCGGAAAGGGCCAGACGACCTCGCGCTGACAGGCAGGCAGCCAGTACAGGAGCCAATGCTTTCAGTGGGTTGGCAAGAATGTTGGCCACGACCAGGTCGTAACGTGGGCTTTTATTCTCATCACTATCGGTGACATCCATAAACCTGATTTCGACTTCGTTATCGCTGGCGTTGCGTTGCGCGGTTTGTAGTGCTTGCTGGTCTATGTCGGCAGCCACCACTGGCGCGCAACCCAGACGGGCGGCGGCTATAGCCAGAACGCCTGAACCACAGCCGTAATCGAGCATGCTCAAGCCGGGGCTGGCGTGTTTGTTAAGCCATTGTAAACAAAGAAGAGTGCTTGGATGCGAGCCGACGCCGAAGGCCATGCCCGGATCTATGCGTAAATTGATGGCGTTTTTTACCGGCGGCTCACACCACGATGGACAAATCCACAACCGCTCCGAGATGCGAAGGGGCGAAAATTGCTTCTGCGTTACTGTCACCCAGTCTTCCTCTTCTACTGGATGTAAGGTGCAGCCTGGCGCTGGCAAGATGCCCAATTCCCTGCTGACATGGCTAACCAGTTTGTTCGCATCCACGTCCGGCGCAAAAAGAGCGCTAATCTTGGCCTGCCGCCAACCCTTGGCAATAGTCAGCTCAGCATTACTGCCGGGTTCGCTATATTGAGCCCTTTCAGCCCGCGTGTCGGCTTCAGCGTCCTCTACGCTGGTCGACAGCGCTCCCGCCACCAGCAGGGCGTCGCAAAACGACTCGGCGTTCGCAAAGTCAGTTTGAAAGTTAACTTCAAGCCACGCCATATAACCTGTCTAGTTTTGATCAGTAACTAACAACCAGTGCAGTAACGGCTTAGCTTGCCTCCTGTCTGATACCATAAGTTTGTATTTTACATGAACACCATATTTAATCACCTGATAGATGCTACGCACCATTTACACCTTGTTGCTGTACTTGCTAGCTCCCGTGTTGGCTATACGGCTTTTCTGGCGTAGCTACAGCTTTGGCAATCCGGCAGGTTGGCGCCAACGCCTGGCGCTTTACGACAATGAACGCGTCGGGCAGGCTAACCGCGAGCCGGAGCCTACAATCTGGTTGCACGCGGTGTCGCTGGGGGAAACCCGTGCCGCCGAACCGCTTGTAAAAAGTTTGCTGGCAGAGTTTCCCCACTGCCGTCTGTTGCTCAGTACTACAACGCCTACCGGACTGGCTGCCGCTGCGGAGCTCTTCGCGCAGAGCATTGCTGACTCACGCATGCAGCAATGTTATCTGCCCTGGGATTTCCCCGCTGCGATGCGAAGGTTTTTATGCCATTACCGTCCGAGTGTCGCACTCTTGCTGGAAACGGAAATCTGGCCCAATATGCTGGCCGCTTGCGAATCCGCAGGCATACCGGTAGCGTTGGTAAATGCTCGGCTGTCATGTCGATCGGCACGTGGCTATTTGCGGGTAGCATACCTGTCTAGGGTAGCCTTTGCATCCTTGCATACTGTTATCGCGCAAAGCCGCGCCGACGCACGGCGCCTGCGCTTATGCGGCGCAAGGCAAGTGAGTGTATGCGGAAATATCAAATTCGATATTGCACCTTCACCTGGGCAACTTTTTCTTGGCCAGCAATGGCGGCAAGGGGCAGGGGAGCGATTGATATGGCTGGCTGCCAGCACCCGGGAGCATGCTGGCAGGGCAGAGGAAGACTTGTTGCTTGAGGCGCACGAGCAGTTACTTGCAAGCTGGCCAGGCGATCTGCCAGCTCCACTGTTAACTATTGTGCCACGCCATCCACAACGGTTTGATCAGGTATCCAGACTAATTGAGAAACGTGGCTTCCAGGTCGTACGCCGTTCTGTTGCGCCACCGCCAGCGGCGAGCGGCAGGCACGACAGGACAGTTTGGTTGTGCGACAGCATGGGCGAACTGACGGCGTGCTACAGGCTCACTGACATGGCGTTTATCGGTGGCAGTCTGTTGCCATTGGGTGGACAAAACCTTATTGAAGCTGCAGCTTGTGGTTGCCCCATGTTGCTTGGGCCATATACCTTCAACTTCGCCAGTGCTTCCCGACAGGCGCAAAAAAGCGGAGCCGCTATTCAGGTTGGCGACAGCGCCCAGCTGGCGCTGGTACTCGCCAAACACTTGCTGGATAATGATGCACGGGCCGCAATGAGCAAGGCGGCGCTGGAGTTCGCCAAACAGCAACGTGGCGCGACAAGATGCACTATGTCTGAATTACATTCAATGCTATCGCTACTACCAGCGCCTTTGAAAAAGACGCTACACAAAGAATAGGTGGTTCCTAAAGGACAAACTCGCCTTTTTGTTCTCCTCCAACAAGCATCGGCGCCGTAGTTTCAAACAGATTATGGTAGCTATATACCGAATCATTGTCGCAAAGAACGAGTTGCGCCTGCATCACCGGAGCCGTGCCGACAATTGCCACCATGCGCCCGCCACCCGGTTTTAATTGTTGCAGTAATGCTGGAGCAATATTCTGCACGCTGCCCGAGAGTATGATCACGTCATACGATGATGGCGCAGGAATACCGTCCAGGCCATTGCCTTCGTGCAGATCGACCCTGTTGATTCCGGCCTTTTGCAGGTTGTTGCGCGCCATGGCGGCGAGGCGCGGGTTAATCTCGACGCTGGTGACGCTCCCTCCCTGATGGGCAAGTAGCGCGGCCATATAACCGCTACCACTGCCAATCTCGAGTATGCGGTCTGATTCCTGCAACATGGCACTTTGCAAGAGGCGCGCCTCCAGCTTGGGGGCTAGCATGAATTGCCCATCTCCCAGCGGTATTTCTATATCTGCAAAGGCCAGCTCCCGCTGCCCGGCCGGTACAAAATCCTCGCGGCGCAGGGATTGCAGGCTATCCAGCACCGATGGGTCGAGCACGTTCCAGGGTCTGATTTGCTGCTCGATCATGTTGAAGCGAGCGTCTTCTAGGTTTAGGTTCACGGTCTTCCGATTCGTAATTGGCGGTGGCAAGGTGTTTGGATTATGCCTCTATTTCAGGCCATCATTGTCAGCTGCAATGCATTCCCGGCGCAGTGTGTCGTCGTTATCTACGCCATTTTAGCAGCAAAGTTCCTTAGGGATATTTTGTCATGTTTCATTGCTGCTTTTGGGGTGACGCGCCAGTAGGCGTTCTACCGCTTCGGTGGCATTGACTTCGCCTGCCAATAAGGTAGCCACCGCCTGAGTTACAGGCATTTCTACCTGCATTTCGGTGGCAAGTCGAGCGACCTCGTGCGCTGTTGATACGCCTTCGGCAATATGGCCCAGGTTGCGCAGGGTATCGTCCAGCGTTTTTCCAGCAGCCAGCGCCAGGCCAACCTTGCGGTTGCGTGATAAATTTCCGGTGCAGGTAAGTAGCAGATCTCCCACGCCCGATAGCCCCATGAAAGTAGAGCGGCGTGCTCCTATGGCTTCGCCGAAGCGAGCCATTTCTGCCAGCCCGCGAGTAATCAGCGCCGCCCTGGCGTTGTCACCTAGTTGCAACCCATCGCAAACGCCGGTGGCAATGGCCATGATGTTTTTCAGCGCCCCTCCGGCTTCAACGCCTATCATGTCCTCGTTGGGGTAAATGCGCAGATTTTGTGTATGCAATTCAGCGCTTAGACGTTGCGCCAATTGCTGACTGGCAGCAGTCATAGCCAGCGACAAGGCAGTAGGTTTACCAGCTGCCACTTCGGCTGCAAAGCTGGGGCCGGAAAGGACGCCGTATTTATCGTGCTTCAGACACTCTGCCGCTACTTGATGCGGCAACACTCCGTTCTCAGACTCGAAGCCTTTACACGCCCATATTAGTGGAGCATCGCATTTACACTGGCTAATGTTTTGCAAGCATGGACGCAACCCCGCAATCGGGGTGGCGATAATCAGTAAAGCGTTGTCTTTGTCTACGCCGACCATATTAAGCGTCGCTGCCAAGTCATGACTGACTTCCAGCATTGGCGGCAAGGCATACCCTGGCAAGTAGCGGTGGTTTTCACGCTCTTGCAGCATTGCTTCCACCTGAGCCTTGTCGTGACTCCACAGGATGACACGATGGCGCTTGGACAAACAGATGGCAAGTGCTGTACCCCAGGCACCAGCCGCGATAATGCCTACGTTCACTGCTTCAGTGTGACGCTGGAAATGGGTGTATAAGACTATTTACAGACCAAACACCTGACTGGTTTTTACGTAACCGGAACCAGCCTGGTGCTTGATTTGCACCCACCCTCCTACAGGTTTGCCACTTAACTCGACCACCACGCTTTGCGCCAGGCTGAAAAGTCTGTCAGCGTCGGCTTTGGGGCTTGCATATACTGCGGCTTCGGGAACAGTTACCATCAGCATGCGACGAGAGGAAAGGGCAGAGTTTTCTATCCACGAGAGCGTACCATCCGAGTCACGCACCTTGGTCCATGTGCTTAAGGCCACAACCCTCTTGAGCGGTGTACCTTGTCGCACTAGCCAGAGTTTGCCGCCTCGCGTCGAAGGCGCATCGTACATAATAGCGTAGTCTGAGTGAACAGAGACGAAACTGGCCGCCTGCAACAACGGGGCGGCAAGTGTGATAATAATTCCCAACAGTGTTCGCTGCCAACGGTACCTTTTTATTTCCATTTATTGACTCCTTGCAATTGCAGACGGTTTGCAGTTTGACTTGCGTACCTTGGTATGCAGTCCGCCAAAGCGGACTCTATGGCTAGCTTTCCCCGACATTTTGTTGCTCTTGTTGCTTTTCATTCTGACGGTCCATGTATATCTTTCCGAAATTTATTGGTTGCAATAGTACTGGCGGGAAACCGGCACTAGTCACAGCGTGGGAAATTGTCTCGCGCGCGTATGGTAGTAATGCCTCAGGGCACGCAATGCCGAGCAGCATCTCTAGCTGTTCGCTCGGCAGATTCTTGAGATGAAATACGCCACCTTGGGTAATTTCAACCAGAAAGAGGGTTTTCTCTGCAAGTTTTGCCTTCATGGTGATATTTAGTAATACGTTGTACAGGCTATCATGGTCATCGAGCTTGTGAGCCCGGGTGCCCAGCTGGAAATCAATTTCTGGCTCGCCAGTGTTTATGAAGATATCTGGCGCACCAGGCACTTCCAGCGACAAGTCGCTGACGTATATTTTTTCTATATTGAATTCAGCTTGTTGTTCAGCTGGCGTCGTAGAGCCCTGTTCCTTTGTTGCCCGGCTTCCCGGCTTAGTTGTGACCACGTTGGGTTCTCCAGTTGTTTGTGTTCGCAGGCTTCGCAATTGTGATATTTGTGGCGATCAGGCGCCAAACAACAGCGGGTTTAAATCACCAGCCCGATCCAGAGAGATCAGATCGTCACAACCACCTACGTGTGTTTCTCCGATGAAAATTTGCGGCACAGTACGTTGCCCGGTACGCGCTACCATCTGTCTCATGAATTCAATATCGCTATCTATTCGAACCTCTTCAATATGATTGACACCTCGTGCCTTGAGTAGTTGTTTGGCGCGCATGCAATATGGGCAAACGGCAGATGTGTACATTAGCACCGGGGCGTGTTCGCTATTCATGGTTGACCCTACTTATGTTGTCTGAAATTGGAATTAAAGGAGATCAGTAAAATCCCCCTTATACTGGTGGTCACCTAGCGTCTACCTTTTTGCAGCGGTAACCCGGCTTCCTTCCAGGCATTGACACCGTTGTGAAGCACATGCAACGCGGTAAAGCCATTCTTTTTCAGGACGCTCGCTGCCTTGGAAGCGCGAATACCGCTGGCGCAACACAGAATTAATGGCTTTTCTTTCAACTTGTGGATTTCGCCCAGGCGGTCATTGATTTTGCTGACCGGCAGGTTACGGGCGCTCACTATGTGGCCGGAAGCAAATTCATCCGGTTCGCGCACATCAAGCACCTGCGCGTCATGCCGGTTAATCAACAAGGTGGCGTCGGTAACGTTGACCTTGTTGCCGCCGCCAGACTCGTTAACAAATGACCATAACAGCATGCCGCCGCTGGCTAGCGCAAGACCAATTAATAAGTAATTTGCTTCTATGAAGCTCCAGTCCATGTTGTAAACTCTGTGGTTTAATTTAGGCAGGCTGCCTTTTGCCAAAGTGCGTCAGAAGCGCTACACCAAAAGCGCATGTTACGCCTTAACGGGTTGAACCCAAGGTTGGGGCTTATACAAAAAATGCAAGCTCAAAAAGACTGGCTATTATACATGGGCACGACTAATAGCTCCAGCGTCACTATCGCGCTTTCCAAGGGTCGTATTTTTAACGAGTCCTTGCCGCTGTTAGAGTCTGTCGGCATTTTACCGAATGAGAACCTGGCCAGTTCCCGCAAGCTGATGATTGACACTAACCGTCATGACGTACGGGTGCTGGTGGTGCGCGCCAGCGACGTGCCTACCTATGTGCAGTACGGCGCGGCAGATCTGGGAGTTGCTGGCAAGGATGTCTTGCTTGAGCATGGCGGCATTGGCCTGTATGTGCCGCTTGATTTGCAAATAGCCCGTTGCCGCATGGTGGTGGCGGCTCCACAGGGGGCTGATTACGCCAGCGCCGTGCGCCAGGGGGGCAGATTGCGCGTTGCTACCAAGTACACTCTTACAGCGCGCGAACATTTTGCTGCCAAGGGGGTGCATGTTGATCTGGTAAAGTTGTACGGCTCAATCGAACTGGCACCGCTGGCCGGGTTGTCGGATGCAATTGTTGACCTGGTATCTTCGGGTGATACGCTAAAAGCAAACCGGTTGACCGTGGTGGAGGAGGTAATGCCAATTAGCAGCCGTCTGATAGTTAACCAGGCGGCGCTCAAACTCAAACGTAAAATTCTGCAACCGTTAATCAACGACATTGCCAGTGTGTTGAACGAAGAAAAAAAGCAGGATTCTGATGGCTAACGCGAAGGTGCTCATACGAAGACTCGATAGCAATGCGGCTAATTTTTCAGTTGCGCTCCGTGAGTTGTTGGCCCATGAGCAAGATGAAGACGCAACAATAGAAGCGTCGGTTACGAAAATTATCTCGGCGGTGAGACAAAGAGGCGACGCTGCCTTGCTCAAATATACGCGGCGTTTTGACCAGCTGTCAGTTGGCCAGGCATGCGAGCTAGAGTTGTCGGCAAGCGAGTTGCAGTTTGCTTTGGCCAGCCTGCGCCATGAAGAGCGCCAGGCCCTGGAAATAGCAGCAGCGCGCATTCGGGATTTTCACCAGCGGCAGATGAACAAGAGCTGGACTTGTAGTGACGAGGCGTCTGGCATGGCAGGTTCCCGGTTTGGTCAAATCATCATGCCGCTTGATCGAGCTGGTTTGTATGTTCCGGGTGGCAAGGCGGCCTATCCGTCGTCGGTGCTGATGAACGCTATTCCGGCCAAGGTGGCGGGAGTGGAGGAACTGGTGATGGTTTCGCCAACACCGCAAGGCGAAAAAAACTTACTGGTGCTGGCTGCGGCAGCACTGGCCGGAGTTGATCGCGTTTTTACGGTTGGTGGAGCTCAGGCAATAGCGGCGCTGGCTTATGGTACGCCAACGGTGCCGCAGGTCGACAAGGTAGTTGGACCTGGCAATGCCTATGTGGCGGCAGCCAAACGAAAGGTATTTGGCGCGGTTGGCATTGATATGATAGCCGGGCCGTCCGAAATAATGATCATCAGCGACGGTAGCGCCAACCCTGACTGGTTAGCGATGGACCTGTTCTCGCAAGCCGAGCACGATGAAATGGCTCAAAGTATTTTGGTTAGCCCGCAGGCCGAACATCTGGAGGCGGTGGCGGCAAGTATTGGCAAGCTATTGCCCACAATGCCACGTCGACGTATTATTGAGAAATCACTGGTCAGTCGTGGGGCGCTGATCAAGGTAGGCAATCTGGCGGAAGCTTGCGAGTTGGCAAACCGGATTGCGCCAGAACACCTGCAATTGGCCCTGGCCGACCCGCATTCATACTTGCCATCCATTCGCCACGCGGGAGCCATTTTTTGTGGTGTGTATACATCGGAAGCGCTGGGTGATTATTGCGCCGGACCGAACCACGTTTTACCCACGGCCGGTAGCGCCCGCTTCTCTTCGCCACTTGGTGTGTATGATTTTCAAAAACGTACTAGCCTGATTGAGGTTACCCAACAAGGTGCGCAAGTATTGGGTAACGTAGCGCAAACGCTGGCCGAAAGTGAAGGTTTGTTTGCCCACGCGCAATCGGCACGCTATAGAACTCAATGAGCAACGTTAGCAATAGCTCCCGCGCTACCTTGTTGGCTGACGCGCAGCGCCTGGTCGTTAAGGTTGGCTCGTCACTGATTACAGGTGGAAGAAGCGGCCTAGATCTGGAAGCTATTGACAACTGGGCGCGGCAAATTGCCAGTATGCAAAAGATGGGTAAACAGGTTTTACTTGTCTCTTCCGGCGCGATTGCCTGTGGCGTAAAACGTCTGGGATGGCAAGAATACCCGCGCAGCATTCATGAGATTCAGGCCGTAGCGGCACTAGGGCAGATGGGGCTGATACAAACCTATGAAAGTATCTTTACCCGTTACGGTATCAAGTCGGCGCAAATACTGCTCACCCATGATGATATGCGTAATCGTACCCGTTATCTGAATGCCCGTTCGACATTAAATAGTCTGCTACAACTTGACATCCTACCTATCGTAAACGAGAACGATTCAGTGGTTACAGAAGAAATAAGATTTGGCGACAACGATACGCTGGGGGCGTTGGTTACCAACCTGGTAGAGGCTGACGCGCTGTTGCTGCTAACCGACCAAAGCGGCTTGTATAGTGCTGACCCAAGGCGTCACAAGGATGCCCGACTAGTGCACGAAGAAATGGCTGACAGTCCGCAACTAGAGTCAATGGCTGGTAGAGCCGGTAACCGTTTTAGTCACGGCGGCATGCTCACCAAGGTGCGAGCCGCCAGACGTGCCGCCCGCAGTGGAGCACACACTCTGATCGCTGACGGTAGGCTGACAGATGTGTTATTACGTTTGTTGCAAGGCGAAATGATCGGCACCTTGTTGCGTGCCAGCACTGAAAGACTGGCAGCTCGCAAACAGTGGCTGGCTGATCATTTGCAGTTAGCCGGACATTTGTTGCTCGATGAGGGTGCTGTCAAGGCATTATATGGTGGTAAAAGCCTCTTGCCGGTTGGGGTGACGGGCGTGGAAGGCGAATTCAAGCGCGGCGCGGTTCTGGCTTGTTTGGCACCGGGGAATGGAAAAAAGGAAATTGCCCGTGGGCTGGTCAATTATTCCAGTCAAGAAGTGCGCCGCGTGGCCGGTAAGCCGAGCGGTCAGATTGAAAATATTCTCGGTTATATAGACGAGGCTGAGCTCATTCACCGCGACAACATGGTGCTGACCGCAAATTAGGCGCCACCAAAGGCGGGGTAAATTGTCTGGCCCCAACCTGGCCCGCAAGTAGCGGTTAAACTGTGGCTAAAGAGCTCACTTGGAAGACAATATGGCACGTAGATACACCAACAGTTTTCAGGATATCATTCTGGCCTTGCAACATTTTTGGGCTGAACAGGGTTGCGCCCTGATGCAACCGTATGACGTGGAGGTGGGGGCAGGCACGTTTCATAGCGCTACCTTCCTGCGCGCAATTGGGCCAGAGCCGTGGTATGCCGCCTATTTGCAGCCTTCGCGCCGTCCAAAGGATGGGCGTTACGGTGACAATCCCAACCGTTTGCAGCACTATTACCAATATCAGGTGGTGCTCAAACCTAGCCCGGATAATATCCAGCAGCTGTACTTACAATCCCTGTCGGCGCTAGGCCTCGATCTCAATGAACACGATGTTCGCTTTGTTGAGGATGACTGGGAGTCTCCCACTCTGGGGGCCTGGGGATTGGGTTGGGAGGTCTGGCTCGACGGCATGGAGGTGACGCAATTTACCTATTTCCAGGAGGTCGGTTCCTTGTCATGCAAGCCTGTATTAGGCGAGATAACCTACGGTCTGGAGCGTCTGGCCATGTATTTGCAAGAGGTTGAAAACGTCTTTGATTTACAGTGGACGCAAACGCCACAAGGTGCTATCACCTATGGCGACATCTTTCATCAGAACGAAGTTGAACAATCTATCTATAATTTTGAGCAATCGAACGTCGATATGCTGTTCCGGCACTTTAACGAACATGAGTGTGACGTGCAGAGGATACTGGCGCTGGAAATGCCATTGTCTCTGCCAGCTTACGAACAGGTAATGAAATGCTCTCATATTTTTAACCTGCTGGACGCGCACGGCGCAATTTCGGTTACCGAGCGCGCCGCCTACATTGGCCGCGTGCGCGCCTTGGCCCGCGGCGTGGCGCAGGCTTACTATGAATCGCGTCAGCGCCTCGGCTTCCCGATGCTCGAGCAGTAGAATACATGAGCGCGCCAAGCGACACCTTGTTGGTCGAATTGCTGACCGAGGAGCTGCCTCCAAAGGCTTTGCCGCTGCTGGGTCGCGCCTTTGCCGAACTGGTGCATACAGAATTGGGTGGGCAAGGCTTGCTGTATCAACCGGATGAGCCAGCGCGAGTATTCGCCACACCGCGTCGTTTGGCGGTACAGATTGAACATGTGCTTTCCCGAGCTGCAGATAGAGAGGTTTGCGAAAAGATCATGCCCATCAAGGTAGCGCTTGACAATAATGGCCAGCCCACACTGGCGCTGCTGAAAAAACTGGCTGCCAAAGGCATGGACGAGAGCGCCATCGCCCAATTTGAAAGACGCCATGACGGCAAGCAGGATTCATTCTTTTTCAGTCAGCAATTAGCAGGTGCGCAATTGGCGGACATTTTGCCAGACATCGTTGCCAGCGCACAAAAGAGGCTACCGGCGCCCAGGTTAATGCGCTGGGGTGACTCGGATGTGCAATTTGTGCGTCCGGTGCATGGGTTATTGATGTTGCATGGAAAAAAGCTGATCCAGGGGCAAGCGATGGGACTGAACAGTAGCCAGACGGCACTCGGTCATCGTTTTTTATCAAGCGGCGATATTTTTATCGACAGTGCGGCCAACTATGAATCGTTGCTACACGAACAAGGCAAGGTGGTGGCCGATTTCGGTACGCGGCGACAAATTATTGCCGACATGCTTACGGCAAGCGCGCAGGAATTATGTGTAACCTTGCGTATGGATGATTCACTGCTCGACGAAGTGACTGCGCTGGTTGAGTGGCCGCAAGTGTACGTAGGGGAATTCGACGCCGAATTTCTCGAAGTCCCCTCTGAGTGTCTTACCCTTACCATGCAGCAAAATCAGAAGTACTTTCCTCTGTTTGACGAAGCTGGCAACTTGCTAAACCGTTTTTTAATCGTCAGCAATATGCAAGTGGACAACCCCGCGCATATCATCAAGGGAAATGAGCGCGTTTTGCGGCCACGCTTTGCCGACGCCCGCTTCTTTTTCGACCAGGATCGCAGAATTAGTCTGCAGGATCGTTTGCCCAGGTTAGGCCAGGTGGTTTACCACAACAAGCTTGGCAACCAGTTGCAGCGTAGCGAAAGGCTGGCGCAACTGGCTGCAGCTATTGCAACGAAGATTGCCAATGCCAACGGGTTAAGCGACGAAGCAGAATACATAGCACTGGCGCAACGCGCTGGGCTACTATGCAAGGCGGACCTGGTCAGCGGTATGGTAGGCGAGTTTCCTGAACTGGAAGGCGTCATGGGGTGCTATTACGCCGAGCACGATGGCGAGCCGTCAGCCGTGTCCGAGGCTATAGCCCAGCACTACCACCCGCGCTTTGCTGGCGATACTTTACCGCGGGGCGAAGTCGCCTGCGCTGTGGCGCTGGCTGACAAACTGGACACCCTGGTAGGCTTGTTTGGCATTGGACAAACACCAACTGGCGAGCGTGACCCCTATGCCTTACGCCGGGCGGCTCTGGGCGTGTTGCGTATTCTGCTCGAGACGCCACTGTCGCTGGATTTGCATTCCCTGTTTGGCATAGCGGCTGCGCAGTATACGCAGACAACATTCCAGCTTGATACAGAACAGCTGATTGATTTTATGCAGGAACGCCTACGCGGGCTGCTGCGTGAACGAGGTTTTGCAGTTGAAGCCATAGACGCCGTGCTGGCGCTGCGCCTTGGCGAGGTGGCGCAAATACCAGCCAGGCTGATAGCGGTAAGTGCCTTTTGCGACTTGCCGGAAGCAGCCGAGCTTGCGGCGGCTAATAAACGTATCGGCAATATTCTGAGAAAATCGGACTCTATGACTGCTATGGTTACAGGTTTGCCGACGTATGATACCGGCCTGTTGCGCTTGCCAGCAGAATGTGCTTTGGGCAAGGCGCTTAACAAGCTGACCCCACGAGTATACGACCGCGTCGCGCACGAAGATTATCGGGCCGCGTTACTGGAATTGGCAGGGGTGAAAAACGAAGTCGATAACTTTTTCGACCAGGTGATGGTTATGGACGAAGACGAACACGTACGCCGCAATCGGCTGGCGCTAATTTCCAGCCTGCATGGCGTCCTGAACGCCGTGGCGGATATTTCCCGCCTCAACGGCTAAAAAAAGGAGAACGTAATGCAAAATCGCGCGCTGATTTGTGGAATAAGTGGGCAAGACGGAGGCTATTTGGCACGCTTGTTACTTGACAAAGGCTACGAGGTATGGGGTACCTCGCGCGACGTTCACATGGGTAACTTTGCCAACTTGCATACTCTTGGTATTTACCAGCAGGTTAATCTATTGTCGATGGCGCCTACCGATTTTCGCAGTGTCTTGTCGGCGCTAAGCGAAAGCGATCCGGGCGAGGTATATTTTCTCGCCGGGCAGACCTCAGTAAACCTGTCTTTTCAGCAACCAGTCGAGGCGCTGGAAAGCATTAGCGTTGGCGCCCTGAACGTGCTGGAAGCGATTCGCTTTATCAGCTACAAGTCAACAACTAGCCAGGATGAAGGCATACGTTTTTATCATGCCAGTTCGAGCGAAGTCTTTGGCGACATAGCCGGAGGGGCAGCGAATGAAAGCACCTCTTTTTGCCCTTCCAGCCCTTATGCGGCGGCAAAGGCCTCAGCACACTGGATAGTTTCCAACTATAGAGCAGCCTACAATATTTTTGCCTGCAATGGCATCTTGTTTAACCACGAGTCGCAACTACGCCCGGCTCGTTTTGTGACGCGGAAAATAATCGACACTGCACTGGCTATCAAGCGCGGCGAAGGCGGCAAGCTTAGGCTGGGCAGACTGGATATAGTACGCGATTGGGGCTACGCGCCCGAATACGTCGACGCGATGTGGCGCATGATGCAACACGAAGAAGCGAACGACTATGTTGTCGCCAGCGGCGTAGCGGCCTCGTTACAGGATTTTGTCGAGGCGGTGTTTGCCTGCCTTGATCTCGACTGGCGTGAGCACGTGGTTTCGGATAAAAATTTGTATCGTCCGGTTGATATCGCCTGGAGCCAGGGAGACCCTCGCCTGGCTTACAGGGATCTGGGATGGGTTGCACAAACTACCATGCCGGAACTGGCGACGCGGCTGGTGCGAGAATGCTCGAAAGACTGCGAGGAGAAATAAAAGGGCATTGGAGCTGGAACTGACTAGCGGCATGGCCGGCTTGGGTCAACTCGGGTCAATCTGTCGCCAACGTAAAAGGGGTTATTTCTGTTTGTTGCTAACACTAAATGTCAGGCTGAGATGCGAAGGCTACTATTTCTGAATCTGAAGCCAACTTCGGATAGCCCATAATTATTTAAATACAGCACGGGCATGCAACATCAAAATATCAACCATATACGCAGCTATGTGCGAAGACAGGGTAGGATAACCGACGCGCAACAGCGTTATCTTACAAAGATGTGGCCGCAGATAGGGCTCGAGTACCAGCAGCAGATGATTGAGCCTAGCGCCATTTATGGACGTCAGGCGCCGGTAATTCTGGAGATAGGTTGTGGCATGGGCAACAGCACGGCTGACACCGCCATCGCTAAGCCTGAAAACAATTATCTGTGCGTCGAAGTCTACAAGCCCGGCCTGGGAAATCTGTGCAAGTTGATTGCTGAGTGGGAGATTGGCAATATTCGTCTCATTGAATATGACGCTGTGGAGGTGGTGCGCCACATGTTGCCCGCCGCCTCTCTGGCCGGGGTGCATATTTTTTTTCCTGACCCCTGGCCCAAAAAACGACACCACAAGCGGCGGCTGATCCAACCCCCTTTTGTTAGTTTGTTGGCTAGTCGTTTGCAAGTGGGGGGTTATATGCATCTGACCACAGACTGGCAGGATTATGCAGAGCAAATGCTTGCTGTTCTCAGCGCCGAACCGCAGTTATCGAATTGCTTTGGTGATTTTGCTCCGCATAGCCTTGGGCGGCCATCCACCAGATTTGAAGAGCGCGGCAGGCGGCTGGGGCACGTTAGCCGCGACATTTATTTCAGGTGCCAGCGGCAAGGAAATACAGCTTGGTCGGCTGCGCTAACACATTCTAGTCAGCACTAAACTCAATGCGTTCATTGAGTTTATCAAGGGCTTTTTTTGCGCAAGCGGCATCTTTATCACCGCCTGGAGCGCCACTTACCCCTACTGCGCCTATGTTGTAGCCACCTGCAACAATCTTGATAGCGCCTTCCATTACTATTAATCCAGCTATATGATTCAACTCTTGTTGTATATCTCGACGCGCCTTACGAAATGCCCCGCTGTTTGTCCAGGACATTACCGTCATATTCGCCTTGCGCTCCGCAATTTCCAATGTGAATCGCGATGCCAAATCATCTCGCAACGCCGCGCGGGTGATGCCGTAGCGATCTACTACCACCGCACTGACGTGATAACCGTCTTTACGACATGCCAGCACTGTTTCGTTAGCGATATCGCGTGCCAATTCCATCCCTACGCTTTTGCTGGAAATAATATCTTCAGCATGTGCACATAAACTCGTTCCCACCAAGCTTGCAATCAAGAGATTTCTCATAAATTAGCTCCTTTTGTCAGCCGAACCAAACACTATTGCATGGATACTAGCCGTATTCTACGACAATCTATGGGACTCGCAAACGGACTGGAAGAGGCCTTTGTGGATCATTGCCGAAGTTTAGCGTTATGCTAAGAGACAGTTTATAATCTGGCGTAGTGGCGGCAAGCAATTGCAGGACATTGTGTCGCCCGAGTGGCAATGACGAAGGAGCGCTCGCGCAGGAGGTAGTGGCAAGCATTATCCGGCCTGGCCTGTCGGTTATTTAACTGCACTTTCTCCAACACAGGTGTCAGGTGTGGCTTCGCTTGCCCGATCTGCCTGAATTAATGCCGGGACTTTGTATGCCTATTTCTACCAAACCACTCGTTAAAAAATCCGACAAGCTGGCAAATGTTTGTTATGACATTCGAGGCCCTGTCCTAGAGCGCGCTCGCATGCTTGAGGAAGAGGGCCACAAAATTATCAAGCTTAACATTGGCAACCCGGCTCCTTTTGGCTTTGATGCGCCAGAAGAGATTCAGCTTGACATAATCCATAATTTGCCACAGGCGGCAGGTTATTCTGACTCCAAGGGTATTTTCCCAGCCCGCAAGGCAATAATGCATAACTGTCAGCAAAAGGGCATTAATGGCGTTACGCTGGATGACATTATCGTCGGAAATGGCGTATCAGAACTGATCTTGATGACCATGAACGGCTTGCTTAACGATGGAGACGAGGTGTTGTTGCCAGCGCCTGACTACCCCTTGTGGACTGCGGCTATAAGCTTGTCGGGTGGAAAACCGGTGCATTATTTATGTGACGAAGGTGCTGGCTGGTTGCCGGATATTGATGACATCAAGTCGAAAGTCAACGAACGCACTCGTGCCATCGTGATCATCAATCCCAATAACCCTACTGGCGCGCTTTACCCACAAGACTTGCTGTTGGAAATCATCGAAATTGCGCGTCAGCACCACCTGATACTTTATGCCGACGAGGTATACGACAAGATCGTATTTGACGGCAACAAGCACGTCGCGCTGGGTTCTCTTTCGGACGATGTTTTGACCATCAGTCTCAACGGCTTGTCAAAGAATTACCGCTCTTGCGGCTATCGTGCCGGATGGATGATTATTTCTGGCGACAAGCGGCATGCGATAGATTACATTGAAGGGCTTAACATGCTGGCCTCCATGCGTCTGTGCTCCAATGTGCCAGGTCAACATGGGATACAGACGGCACTCGGCGGCTTCCAAAGCGTAGATGAACTGGTAGCTCCAGAAGGTCGGATGACTCGTCAGCGTGACTATGCCTACGATCTGCTTAGCGATATTCCAGGGCTTAGCTGCGTCAAACCAATGGCAGCCTTGTATATGTTTCCGCGTCTGGATCTGCAATATTATCCGGTCACGGATGATCAGGCGCTGATCGAAGAACTGTTGCTTGAAGAAAGAGTGCTACTGGTACAAGGAACAGGCTTTAACTGGCCGCATCCGGACCACTTCCGCGTCGTGTTCTTGCCGCACGACGATGAACTGGAGGAAGCCATTAAACGCCTGGCGCGTTTTTTACACGGTTGGCGCAAGCGACTTGTCGGGTAATTTATGACATACGGAGCGGCGTTTCTGTTGCCGTCAAGGTGTAGGACTTATGTGCAACGAAATTGGACAACTGCTGGAAAACAACCGACGCTGGTCGGCTGCAATGCAGCACGATGATCCTGACTACTTTAGCAGACTGGCCAACTTGCAGCTTCCACGCTATCTGTGGATTGGTTGTTCCGACTCGCGCGTACCTGCAAACCAGGTGGTAGGGCTTGATCCTGGCGATTTGTTTGTCCATCGCAATATTGCCAACATGGTGATACACAGCGATCTTAACTGCCAATCTGTATTGCAATTTGCCGTTGATGTATTACGTGTCAAACATGTGCTGGTGGTGGGTCACCATGGCTGTGGTGGAGTAATGGCTGCCTTTGCCGGAAAACGCCTGGGCCTGGCTGACAACTGGGTGAGGCATATTAGATATGTGCGTCAAAAGCACGCCCCACTTATTGACGGCTTGTCAAACGATAATGTGCGACTGGATGCATTGTGCGAATTGAACATTATTGAACAGGCGCAAAACGTATGTGACAGTATAGTAGTTCGGGATGCCTGGGAACGAGGCCAGGAGTTAAGCATACACGCCTGGGTTTACTCTCTGGTTAACGGTCGGATACACGACCTCAGCTTTTCTGCCAAGAGAGGTTCTGATTGTGAAGTTGCCTACAGACGCGCCCTTGGCGAGGTGGAACGGTGCCGCGCATCGTCCTCCGTAAATCATGCCCAGTAATAGACTGATCTCCCGCATCAACGTCTACGAGCGATTACTGCGTCTCGATAAGCCAATAGGAATAATGCTATTGCTGTGGCCAACACTGTGGGCGCTTTTCACCGCCGCAGGCGGACAACCAGAGCCGCTCTTGCTGTGGATATTTATTCTTGGTACCGTTTTAATGCGCTCGGCCGGTTGCATAGTCAATGATCTTGCAGACCGCAAACTGGATGCCCTTGTTGAACGCACCAAAAACCGCCCACTGGTCACAGGCGAAATCAGCGTGAAAGAGGCCTGGATATGTCTAAGCGCGCTGACGTTGTACGCCTTGTATCTGGTATGGGCTCTCGACAACATGATGGTGCTATGGTTATCACTGGCGGCAGTGCTGGTCGCCGCCACCTACCCTTTGGCCAAGCGCTGGCTCTCAATCCCCCAGGCACACCTGGGTATAGCCTTCAGCTGGGGAATTCTTATGGCTTATGCAGCGGTGCTTGACAGCTTGACACATACTGCCTGGTGGTTGTTCGTCGCCAATTATTTCTGGATCATTGCTTACGATACACAATACGCCATGGTTGACCGTGCCGACGACTTGAGAGCTGGCATCAAAAGTTCGGCCATATTTTTTGGCCGTTTCGACGTTGCGGTGGTAATGTTATGTTATGCCGCCATGTTGGCAATCCTGTCTGTTGCCGGTTACTATCTGATTTGTTGGCAAAACTGGCAGTCGTTTCGCTGGCTGCTTGCCGCCCTGCTGCTAGCGGCGCTGTTTGTTGGCTATCAATACAAGCTGATTCGTAGGCGCGAGCCGCAAAGCTGCATAAAAGCCTTTCGCTATAACAACTGGATTGGCCTGATAATATTCATCGGCCTGTTACTGGCCTTGCGTTTGCCCTGATTTTGCCGGGGCGCTTCCAACATGTTGTTGGCAATTGAGACATCAACCAGCTCAGGCAGTGTTGCCTTGTGGGACAATGGTGAATCGCTCTACCGCAATTGCCCGTCTGAACAAACTCATTCGCAAACATTATTGCCTTTGCTGCAACAATTACTGTCCGAGGCCGATATCACTTTTGGGGCGCTCAAGGGGGTGGCCTTTGGCTCTGGCCCCGGGGCTTTTACCGGCCTGCGTATCGCCAGCGGGATGGCGCAAGGTATCGCGGTGGCACATGATCTGCCGGTTTTCCCTATATGCACGTTGGCAGCACTGGCCTGGGGCAGTGGAGCAGACAAAGTTCTGGCCATGCTCGACGCACGCATGGGCGAAGCCTACGTCGGTCGCTATCTGAGAGCTAATAAAACGCTGCAGCAAGATGGTGAATTGCTGCTTGCCACGCCCGAGGATATAGTCCGTATGCTATTTTCATCAAAAAATACGCTAAGCGCTGGCTGGACAGCATGTGGAAACGGCTTACTAGCTTTTCCATCCTTGCGGGAAGCTGCGCGGAGCAGCGGCATGGCGTGCAATGTAGATGACGTTCCACATGCCGTTGCTGTCGCCGAGTTGGCGGCACAAGATAATAATGGCGGACTGGATGCTGCGCTGGCGATACCACAATACCTGCGCAATAAGGTAGCAAAAACCAGCGCCGAACGCCTGGCGGCCGCCAGTAAGGCTTGAGAAGAGTTGATACAACTTGTTGATATGCGTCAGGCGGATATTATCGCTATCGCGTGCCTGGAGAGGGCTTCCAGCCAATACCCCTGGCTGGTCAGCCATTATAGGGAGACACTAGGCGCTGAGCACAACCACGCATTTATTGCGCAAAGCCAGACCGGAGAGTGGTTGGGACATGGCGTGCTGTCGATTGCCGCCGATGTGGCTCAATTGCTTAATTTCGTCATCCATCGTCGCTGGCAAGGCCAGGGCTATGCTAAGCAAGTGCTCGCGGCTATCATAGAACAAGCAGTGACCAGGGGAGCGCTCTGCGTCCAGCTGGAGTTGCGCGCCAGCAATAAAATCGCCATGCGTCAATATTTGCAGGCAGGCTTCGTTGTCGATGGAAAACGCCACGCCTATTATCCGACCGGCACTCAGCTTCGGGAGGACGCATTGCTTATGTCATGTCATATAAACAACATTTGAGCATAGGAGAAAGCTCAATGAATTTTAACGATAATAAACACATCCACTTCTGCGCAATAGATTTGCATGTCAGAAGTATGTACGTTTGCACACTCGTTAGTATCTGAAACAAACTGCCTTAAAAAAAGAGTGCAACGCAAGCCCCTGACCTTCGATCAGGGAAAAGTAATGGCTCACCATGAATAACTTTACTAAAGCCTTAAATTTGACATCTAATGTAATTGAGTTATATTCAAGCGTTGTTGCTTGAATATATTCTAAAATATTGTAGAATGCTGCCTTTGTTGGACGGCGGCTGGCTGAGACGCAATGGTACCAATGTACAATTGCACCTGTCCGCAAGGCATGGAATGATGTGACCGATGAATACTTTTAGCCCATTCTGTTCAAAACAGTATATTCGACGCATAGCCACGTTGGCAGCGCTGGGTGGGGTTGCAATGACCATGGCGGGTTGCGGATCCTCCTACCGGCAAGCTTCCTTTCCGCAGCGGCCTTTACACTCGTTATCATCGGCCGAAGTGGAAGCATACGCCCTGCAGACAAATTTGCAGAAAGGGGGTGTGCGTCAGTACACAGATAGTTTGTCTGCCAAAGCAGACGAACTGACAATTCCGCAAGCGTTCGGCGAGGGCACAGTCCACCAAAGGCAAGAAGTAAAGCTTTTTGCGCTCGGCCTGTTGGGTACGCGCTATCGTTATGGTGGTAAAACGCCTGAAAGGGGCCTGGATTGTAGTGGCATGGTCAGTTATGTTTACAAGAACGCTATCAGGCGACCTATCAACGGCAACGCAGCCAGCATGGCGCGCCAGGGGAAACAGATAAGCCTTGACGATGTCAAGGTGGGTGACCTGCTTTTTTTTAATACCCGTGGTCGCCCACGCTCGCACGTAGGGATATATATCGGCGGTCGACGCTTTGTACACGCACTCAACCGGCGCGCCAAGGTACGCATTGACAGGCTGGATAACCGCTATTATGCCAAGCGCTTTGAAGAGGCGCGTACTTACCTTGAATAAAGTTCGATACTATCTGTTGTGGGGGCGGCGCTGTCTTGTAGGCAAGTAGTGTGGAAGGTTATAGGCAGTGCTGACTATTAGTATCAGGGTTACTTAAATGCTGGATATTGCATTACTTAGAGGTGACCCGCAGGAAGTCGCCAGGCTTCTTGCAACGCGGGGTGCGACAGTAGATTTGTCGGAATGGCAACAACTTGAGGCTGAACGCAAGTACTTGCAAACGCGTACCCAGGACCTGCAAGCCAGCCGCAACAAGCTGTCCAAAAAAATTGGCCAACTTAGAGCCAGGGGCGACGAGGCTGACGAACTGCTATCAGAAGTCGAGTCGCAAAACGCTGAGCTAAAAAGCTGCGAACAAAAACTCGCCTCACTGCTCGAACGTCTGGATGGCCTATTGGCCGGGCTACCAAATCTACCGTCTATAGACGTGCCGGTTGGCATGAACGAAAGCGATAATGCTGAAATCAAAAGGTGGGGAAAGATACCTCAATTTGACTTTCAAGCCGCTGATCATGTCGAGGTTGGAGAGAGGCTGGAATTACTTGACTTTTTCACTGCTGCTAAAATTTCTGGCTCCCGTTTTGTAGTCATGCAGGGCGCTGTAGCGCGCTTACACCGCGCGCTGGCTCAGATGATGCTCGACCTGCATACCAGCGAACACGGCTATACTGAAGTGTACGCTCCCTATCTGGTTAACGGGTACAGCTTGTTCGGCACCGGGCAACTACCCAAGTTTACCGAAGACCTGTTTCAGGTTCCACGCAGCAACGCTGATAACCTGTACCTGATACCCACTGCAGAGGTACCGGTTACCAATCTGGTGCGCGACACCATTCTGGCGTCAAACAAGTTGCCGCTAAAATACGTATGCCATACGCCGTGTTTTCGGTCAGAGGCTGGTTCATATGGCAAGGATACGCGCGGCATGATACGCCAGCACCAGTTTGACAAAGTCGAGTTGGTGCAGATTGTGCGTCCGCAAGAATCAGTAGCGGCCCATGAGGATTTAACCTGTCACGCCGAAGCTGTGCTGGAACGTCTAGAGCTGCCCTACAGGCGCGTTGTGCTGTGCACTGGCGACCTGGGATTCTCCGCCTGCAAGACCTATGATCTTGAAGTATGGCTCCCGGGGCAACAAGCCTACCGAGAGATATCTTCCTGCTCTAATTTTGGCTCTTTTCAGGCGCGGCGCATGCAGGCGCGCTACAAGGATAGCCGCGACCCAAAATCGAAACCTGAACTTGTGCATACGCTGAATGGTTCGGGACTAGCTGTTGGTCGTGCATTGGTTGCAGTGCTGGAGAATTATCAGAACGCCGATGGCAGTGTAAGCGTTCCTACAGCTCTGCAAGCTTATATGAACGGTGCTGATCGAATAGCTGCCGTATGATTGCTGCAAACAGTGATGGTTCGGAGGATTTGTCAAAAGCGCCTGTTGCGCTAACCCAGGCGCAAGGTCAAACAGCCAACAGTCTGGCGCAACACATCGCGCAGTCGATGATACTCGGCTTCGACAGGCACTATATTCTCTTTCGTCAGACAAGTTGCCAGGCCAAGGTACGTTTTGAGCAGTCAGACTGGCACACCGTGCATCAGGCAGTCAAAGAACGAATCCGCTACTACGATGATCGTGTGCAGGAAACCATTGATCATCTTTCTGACCATCTCGATATAGACAGTATTGACGACGCCACCTGGCGACAGGCGAAGCTGATCTATATTGGCCTGCTGATAAGTCACAAACAGCCTGAACTGGCAGAAACATTCTTTAACTCGGTAACCACCAAGATTCTGTCCAGAAGTTACTTTAATAACGACTACATGTTTGTGCGTCCGTCGGCATCAACCGAGTTTATCGAGTCGGAGGAAGAGCCAACCTATCGCAGCTACTACGCACATGCTCTCGATAAAGGCAGCTTGCTAGGTGGTTTGGGGGATTCTATTGCTCAGCTTATGCTCGATTTTGGCTGGGAATGCCAGTTTGCCAACCTGCGGCGCGACGTAGCGTCAATTTATCGGTACGTAAGGTCATTTCTGGGCGGCAAGATACCGCGACGCGAGGTGGATTTCCAGATCCAGGTGCTTAGCTCTCCCTTTTACCGCAACAAGGCTGCTTATGTTATTGGAAAAGCTATCAACGGAGCGCAGGAATATCCCTTCGCTGCTCCGGTAGTCAAGGATCAACAAGGTCGTTTGTACGTAGACACTTTACTGCTAGAAGCCTGGCGGATTGGCGTTTTATTTTCGCTGTCGCGCGCCTATTTTATGGTCGACATGGAAACGCCTTCCGACTACGTGCAATATCTGCGCACCATAATGCCAGGCAAGCCACGTTCAGAACTATATATCATGCTTGGACTGGGCAAACAGGGCAAGACAATGTTCTTTCGCGACCTGATCTATCACCTCAGGCACTCGGAAGACAAATTCATTATGGCGCCAGGGATAAGGGGGCTGGTTATGGTGGTTTTTACCCTGCCCTCGTTCCCCTACGTCTTCAAGGTGATCCGCGACATCTTCGGCAGCTCGAAAAATACTGACCGCGCGACAGTTAAAAAGAAATTCACAATGGTCAAACAGGTTGATCGGGTTGGGCGTATGGCCGATACACTCGAATTTTCCAATGCAGTGCTGCCACTGGACAGATTTGACGATGAAGTGCTTGCCGAGTTGCAACGCCTTGCCCCCTCAAACATGGAAATTGCCGATAACCGGCTGATTGTTAAACATTTGTATATCGAGCGGCGCATGGAGCCACTCAATATCCACCTTGAACGCATGGAGAGCGAAAACAAGCTGGAAGAGATAGCGCACTGCGTGCGTGACTATGGCGACGCCATTCGTGAACTGGCGCAAGCGAACATATTTCCTGGCGACCTGCTGTGGAAAAACTTTGGCATAACACGCTATGGAAGAGTGGTGTTCTATGATTATGATGAGATAGAGTACTTAACCGATATTAATTTTCGCAAGATTCCGCTGGCGCCAGACTTTGAAACCGAGATGTCCGGTGAGGTTTGGTATCCCGTGGCGAGCAATGACGTTTTCCCGGAAGAGTTTGATACCTTTTTACTCACCTCCCCTGTAGTGCGAAAGCTGTTTATCAAACACCACGGGCCCCTGTTAACGCAGAAATTTTGGCAAGAAATGCAGCAGAAGGTTCGCGATGGCGAGATTGAAGATTTCTTCCCCTATCCGCTAGAACTGCGCTTCAATCAAGCGGCTAAATGATGTGTCAGATCTGTCTGAAGCGCAACACGCTAGTTTAGTTGTTTGATTTGATTGAATCCACAGTTATACGTGATTTGTGTGGTTTTGGTAGAGTCGCATAATTTTGCGTCTCTACGTGGCTACGCCATGTCGTTTTTCATATCGCCATCGGCGTAGAGCATTTTGTTTTAGCAATTAACCACCAGGGCATCTTCGAGCCGCGTTGTGTAGCGTGGCGACAGGTTTTGCTGGCGCATCTTCCAGCGCTCGCCCAAGACTTCCGCCGCCCGCCAACTCCAGTTTTAATACCGCCTCTCCTTGCAATTCCTGCTGCAAGCGCAGGCCGCTAATCGTCATATGGCGCCGCACCCAATCTGGGCTCATCTGCGTAAAATCGTGGGCGCGCCAAATACCGGCAGCAAGCAGCCGCCTGGCATGCTGGTGGCCAATGTAAACATGCTTACAGCTTCTTTATGACATAAGTTACCACGCCCCAAACGACGAATTCGTTGCTGGAGTCAACACGAATTGGCTGAAATCCGTCGCATTCTGCTACTAAATAGCAGCATTCATTATCTACCTTGATCCGCTTGATTGTAAATTCGCCGTCGACAAAACAAACCGCAATGTTGCCGCTTTTGGGCTCGACGGCCCGGTCAACTACCAGCAAATCACCTTCGTCAATACCGGCGCAAACCATTGACTGACCTTTGACGCGCGCAAAGAACGTCGCTGCCGGATGTTGTATCAGGTGGACATTGAGATCAATTTTTTGCTCAACAAAATCATCCGCCGGTGATGGGAAACCGGCTTTTACCGCGCTGCCAGCCATGATCAGCGGCAAGCAGGTGGAGGTGTCGGCGCCAAAAATTTCAAGCTCAACGGGGCAGAGCAGCTTTTTCATGGTTGTCAAGTAAGTGCAAGCGTTGTCAATTGGCGGCGTGGCGCCGTGGACGGACTATAAACCAACTAGCCAGCACCAGACCACCAAATAGCGTATAGCAAGTTATAAACACCCAGCCCGGCGCTTCATAGTAGAGAATGGTCTGTAGCCAGTGTTGGATGAACGAACCCTTGTAGGTGGCTGCGCCCGCCCTCTCCCTTAATTGCATTTCCCATATGGTAAGCGGGCAAATGAGGCTGGCCCACGCTTGCAATACAACAATGCCAATAGCAGCCATATGCAAGACCCGAAACCAAAAGCCTCTAACCCACTCCCATGACAACCAGTGCCCCACATAAACAGCCACTAGCCCAAGTACAACAAAGGCAACGAACAGTACGTGGACGACAAGAATGGCGTTGGCAGCCAGCAAATAAACAGATTCAACAGCCA
>Ga0209562_1000062_pt1 | contig 58149 bp, 58 predicted proteins | sample WorMetvacBELIZE2_FD_187399 | JGI IMG/M metagenome (GOLD analysis project Ga0209562, IMG submission 187399) | Marine gutless worms symbiont microbial communities from Max Planck institute for Marine Microbiology, Germany - Olavius vacuus BELIZE.2... | ecosystem: Host-associated > Annelida >... | reverse complement strand
CTTAGCTGACGCTGCTCGCAGACATTTCACCTTCATTACTTGCCGGTGGAGCTACGGCTGACACATTATCGACGATCAACAGGTTGCCGCGTACCTCCACGATGGTGAAACGTCCACTAACCGGTTCGCTCTGACCGGCCAACTCAACATCCCACATTGCCCCACGATAAGTAGCGCGCGCGCGCCGCTCTGACCAGGTGTCGATCTGCAACGATTGCCCTATGTCCGGATTAACATCCGGGTTACTCAGTGCGCGTACCGAGGACGGGCGCGCCCACTTGCTGCGACGAAAGGCCAACACAGCCGCTGCAGCTACCACTCCGGCCACGGTGATTTGTATAAAATTGCTGGCTCCTGCCCACGAGAGTATTCCCCCCGCTGCTGCGCCAAGGGCTATCATAAGCAAATAAAACGTGCCAGTCGCCAGTTCCAGCGCCACTAACGCGCCCGAAATCATGAACCAGATCAGGGTTGGACTCATAGTCTAATGATACAGCAAGAATGAACCATGCTTACACAGTTGAGAGTTTCACGTTAGCTGATCTCAAAACTCAACCATGCCGATCCGCAAACTCATACATGTAGTTGGCCAGCGCCTGCGCTCCGGCGAGCGGCAAGGCATTGTAGATCGAGGCTCGCATCGCTCCCTCGCCCTGCGAGCGATGACCTATTAACCCGCTCAAGCCACAAGCGGCAGCGCCTTTCAGGAAATCGTTACTTAACTTTTGGTTGTGAAGGATAAACGGCACGTTCATACGCGAGCGATCTTGCCGGTCCACTGAATTTACGTAAAAACCATCACTATGATCGATGCAGTCGTAGAGTAGTTGCGATTTTTTTATATTCAGTTCTTGTATGGCACTAATGCCTCCGGCCTTTTGTAGCCACTTGAAAACCAGGCCTGATATGTAAATTGAGTAGGTCGGCGGCGTATTTAGCAACGACGCCGCCTCGATGTGCTTGCCGTAGTCCAGCATGGCGTAAGGTAACGGCGAAGCACGGCCAGCAATATCTTCTCGGATGATTACTACCGTCAAACCGGATGTCCCCAGATTTTTTTGAGCCCCGGCATAGATAAGGGCAAAACGCGAGACGTCGAGCGGGCGTGACAGAATATTGGACGACATATCGCTCACCAGCGGCGTATCGTCACTTTGAGGTATCCAGTTGAATTCGACGCCGTTAATCGTTTCGTTAGACGTGTAGTGCAGGTAGGCCGCGCCAGAAGTTTGCCGCCATTCATCTGGAGGTGGAACGCAAGTAAAGCCCTTTTCCTCACTGCTGGCTACAATATTGATCCGTCCGTAATGCTGCGCGGCAGCAATAGCTTTCTTCGACCACACACCACTGTTCACATAGTCGGCGACGCCACCGGTGGGCAGTAAATTGATCGGCAACATTGCAAATTGCAAGCTGGCGCCACCTTGCAAAAACAGAACCTTGTAGTTCGACGGAATATCCAGCAGTTGCCGAAGATCAGCTTCAGCCTCCTCAATAATGCCGCTGAAAGCCTCGCCGCGATGGCTCATTTCCATCACTGACAGCCCACTACCCCGCCAGTCTGGCAGTTCTTCGCTTGCCTGTTGTAATACCTCCTGGGGAAGCGTGGCCGGGCCTGAGTTAAAATTGTATATGCGGCTCATGGCGCATGGCTTATTAGCTTGTTCCCTTGCCAAGGTTTGCCTGTCCGGCAGCCAAGCGCGCAATGGGTACACGTGGCCCCGAGCAGGATACATAGGTCAATCCGATACTGTGGCAAAAAGTGATTGAAGACGGATGCCCACCGTGTTCGCCGCAAATACCAATTTTAAGATCGGGGTTGGTAGAGCGTCCGCGTTCTACTGCGATTTTCATTACGTCGCCAACGCCTTTTTCGTCCAGCACCTCAAAGGGGTTATCTTCCAGTATGCCGCTCTTGTTGTAGTCAGGCAGAAACTTGTTTTCGGCGTCCTCGCGCGAGAATGAAAAGGTAGCCTGTGTCAGGTCATTAGTGCCAAAGCTGAAAAACTGCGCCGTTTCGGCCATACGACCGGCTCGCATACAAGCGCGTACCACCTCCAACATAGAACCGAATTTATACTGCACATCCATGCCATGCTTCAGCTTTACCAGCTGGTGCATACGCTCGACATAGCCATGGATACGTGACAACTCTTCGACGGTTGCTACCTGTGGCACCATGATTTCCGGGTGCACCACTATGCCTTCTTGTGCGCACAAGGCCGCTGCCTCAAGAATGGCTTGGATCTGCATCGAGTAGACTTCCGGGTAGGTAATGCCCAGCCGCACACCACGGTGTCCGAGCATCGGGTTCACCTCGGCAAGCGCCCGCACCTTACGCAGAGTGGTTTCTTTTTGCTGGATAGCGTCTTCGTCAAGATGGTTCTCCTTGAACACGTCGAGCGCCCTGGTAAGGCCGGTAAGACCGTCGGCGTATTTCAGGTGCAGGTTGGGGCTGAGCAGCTTTAGAGTCTCGGGCAATTCTTCCAGACCCTTAATGGTGTCGCGTAAGTGGCGCAAGTGCGTTATTTCCAGCTCCAGTTGAGCAGCAGTGGGTAAAAACTCGTGCATCGGTGGATCGAGAAGGCGCACCGTAACCGGTAGACCTCTCATCGCTTTGAAGATGCCCTGAAAGTCGCTGCGCTGGATCGGTAATAGACGATCCAGTACTGCCTGGCGCTCCTCAAGCGTTTCTGCAAGGATCATCTCCTGCACAATTGGCAGCCGATCGGTACTGTTGAACATGCGCTCGGTGCGGCATAGGCCAATACCTTGCGCGCCAAACTGGCGCGCCCGTATGGCGTCGCCCGGTGTGTCAGCGTTGGCGCGAACCTCCAGTTTGGCAAATTCGTCGGCCCATGAGAGCAAAGTGTTCAGGTCTTCGGTGAATTCCGGCTCCACCGTTGGAGCTTCGCCAGCATATACATGTCCTGTGCCGCCATTGATGGTTATAACATCACCTTCAAAGAGGGTCGTATCGCCGACTTTCGCTTTTTTATTAATGTCATCTATATGTATTGCCTCGCAGCCAGAAACGCAAGGCTTGCCCATGCCACGGGCAACAACCGCTGCGTGCGAGGTTTTGCCACCGCGGCTGGTCAAAATGCCTTGTGCCTGGAAAAAACCGTGGATATCCTCCGGTTTGGTTTCCTCGCGCACCAGGATTACCTTTTCGCCGCTCTTGCCACGCAATTCAGCCGTATCGGCATCGAAAACAATACGTCCACTAGCAGCTCCGGGTGAGGCCGACAAACCCTGCGCCAGCGGCTCCCCCTTGAAATCCGGAGCCAGTTGCGGCACTAGAAGCTGCTCAAGAATGGCCGGCTCAATACGCCCAACAGCCCGTGCACGGCTAAAGACTCCTTCTTCGGCCATTTCAACCGAGGTACGTACCATAGCCATCGCGTTCATTTTGCCATTACGCGTTTGCAAACAATATAACTGCCCTTTTTCTATGGTGAACTCGAAATCCTGCACTTCCTTGTAGTGGGATTCAAGACGCTCACGCAAGTTGCCTAGTTGCTTGAAAATACCAGGCATTTCTTTCGCCATGTCGGCCAAGGAGTGCGGCGTACGGATACCAGCTACTACATCTTCGCCCTGAGCGTCTACCAGATATTCGCCGTAGATAATGTTTTCTCCATTGCCCGGGTTGCGGGTGAAACCGACGCCAGTTGCCGAGTCATTGCCCATATTGCCGAACACCATGGTGCAAACATTTACCGCTGTACCGTGGGCCATTTCTTTGGTAATACGAAACTGCTTGCGGTAATCAACGGCGCGCTTGCCATTCCACGAGCGGAAGACTGCCTTGACCGCAATTTCAAGTTGCGTCAAGGGATCTTGTGGAAAATCATCACCCGTTTGTTGTTTGACAACCTGTAAAAACCTGCCGGCCAGCTTTTTGAGAGCATCTGCGTTAAGGTCAATATCTTGTTTAGCGTTAGCCTCTTGCTTGATTTCCAGCATAAGATTATCAAATAAACTGTCGTCAACGCCGAGCGCCACCTTGCCGAACAATTGGATAAACCGCCGGTACGAATCCCAGGCAAAACGCTCGTTGCCGGTTTGCTTGATCAGCCCCTTGAGTGACTGATCATTTAAACCCAGGTTCAAAATGGTGTCCATCATGCCCGGCATCGACATCGCTGAACCAGAACGAACTGACACTAGTAGCGGGTTATCAGCCGAACCAAAACCCTTGCCGGTTTTTGCTGCCAGCGCGGACATTTGTTGTTTGACTTCGTCCCACAAGCCACCGGGTAGGTCGTCAGCTTCCAGATAGGCCAGGCAGCCTTCTGTGCTAATGGTGAACCCAGGTGGGACATTAAGGCCAATTTGCGTCATCTCGCACAAATTTGCCCCTTTGCCTCCCAATAGCATTTTGTTTTTGCCGTCACCCTCTTCGAATGTGTAAACATACTTACTGGCTACCATTGCATTGCTCCTTGTGCCATAACGGCTTAATGTGGCACGTCAAGTCGGTATTATTTGACTGGCATGTCCGTTGGAAAAGTCATAATGATAACTCGGAGGACGCTTAATTTGTCAGGCATCGTATGGCCCGGTAGTCGAATCAAGGCAAGTTTTAGGATTCAAGCTAGCGAAATACTAAGGTGCGTGTCATTTGCGCACGCGGCTTCAAATCAGGTTTCGCTACAGCAAGGTTATCACTTTAAGAGGCGCTGATTTATTATGAGAGCGGAACGAAAGACAAGGCGCACGGAGCACAGAATGGGAGACATATCATGCAGATAGGCGAGCTTTCGAGCACCGCGCAACGCAGGATTTCGCCCGCGCAGGCAATAAATCAGCGTCTCCTTAGGAGCCTGTCCAACCTTCTGGGAACCACTCCAAATTGAAGCCCGAAGCATAATCATTTAGAATCCAGCTGTCGCCGAGTTAATGGACAACTTGCCGGGCGATCAAAAAATACAGCTAAAGCGTCGCCTGTTCTGGTCCGCAACGGGTAGCGTTAATTTAACAGGACCAGCAGGAGTCATATGGTGAGTAACGCTAAAAGCGCCGACGGCGCAACAGATTCATACCTTTTTACCTCAGAGTCGGTTTCGGAAGGCCACCCGGACAAAGTATCCGACCAGATTTCCGACGCAGTTCTCGACGCTATTCTGGCGCAGGATCCACACTCGCGCGTCGCCGCCGAGACGTTGTGTAACACTGGGCTGGTAGTGCTGGCCGGTGAAATTACTACTAACGCTGTGGTCGATTATATTCAGGTTGCACGTGACACCATTCGCCGCATCGGCTACGACAATTCCGAATATGGTATAGACTACAAAGGCTGCGCTGTGCTGGTCGCCTACGACAAGCAGAGTCCGGACATTGCTCAAGGCGTAGACAAGGCTTATGACGATAACCTGGATCAGGGTGCCGGTGACCAGGGTTTGATGTTCGGTTACGCCTGTAAAGAAACGCCTTCCCTGATGCCGATGCCGATTTACCTGTCGCACAGGTTGGTAGAGCGTCAAGCCATGTTGCGTAAGGATGGACGATTGCCGTGGCTACGCCCCGACGCAAAATCGCAGGTGACAATACGCTATCAGAACAGCCAGCCTGAAGCCATTGATACAGTGGTGTTATCGACACAACACTCCCCTGATATAGGGCTGGATGAGTTACGTGAAGCGATTATTGAAGAAGTCATCAAACCTGTACTGCCGCCGGAGATGGCTTCCGGCAACATCAAATACCTGGTAAATCCGACGGGGCGCTTTGTTGTTGGAGGGCCACAGGGTGACTGTGGATTAACCGGACGCAAAATCATCGTAGACACCTACGGCGGGGCGGCGCCGCACGGTGGCGGAGCTTTTTCTGGCAAGGATCCATCCAAGGTCGACCGCTCAGCGGCCTACGTTGGACGATACGTGGCAAAAAATATTGTCGCCGCTGGTTTGGCTCAACGTTGTCTGGTGCAGTTCTCTTACGCCATTGGTGTGGCTCAGCCGACCTCATTTATGGTCAACACGTTTGGCACCGGCAAGGTTGGCGACAAAACCATGGTGTCGCTGATCGAGAAGCATTTTGACCTGCGTCCGAAAGGCATTGTAAACATGCTGGACTTGTTGCGGCCTATCTACGAAAAAACCTCTGCCTACGGGCATTTTGGGCGTGACGAGCCTGAGTTTAGCTGGGAAATGACCGACAGGGCGGCATCATTACGCGGCGACGCCGGTCTGTAAGCAAGCCAGGCAAGGCTGCAGAGCCTATTCCCGTCCTGGCGGGTATAGTTTGCGCATCGCCCGTAAAAGGCCAAGCGTGGAGCCGTCGAGTCGCTTATCAGCCGCGACTGGCTTATCTGTTTCTGCCAGCAGGTAATCCGACAAATCGTTGGCAATGCGCTTACCAAGCTCAACCCCCCATTGGTCAAATGAATTCAGCCCCCACAGCACTCCAAGACAAAATATCTTGTGCTCGTATAGCGCAATGAGTTGTCCAAGAGACTCCGGCGATAGATCAGATAACAACGAGGTAGATGATGGTTGATTACCGGGAAAGATATTGTAAGGTAGCAGGGCTTCCTCTACCCCGACGGCGCGTGCTTCATCCTCATTTTGCCCAAAGGCCAGCGCCGCGCTTTGCGCCAGGCAATTGGCCAATAATAAGTGATGATGACCGGCCAGCCGCCAATCTGGCTGGCCAGGGGCAATAAAATCACAGGCAACTAAACGTCCACCTTGGTGCAATAGCTGGAAGAAGGAATGCTGCGAGTTAGTGCCGGGTTCACCCCAAACCACCTGACAGGCAGGGTGTGCGAGTACTTCGCCATCACGTCCTATACGCTTGCCGTTGCTTTCCATTTCCAATTGTTGCAAATAAGCAGGAAAGAGCGCCAGTGACTGGCTATAGGGCAAGATGGCATGCGTATCTATGCCCAGAAAACGGCTATTCCAGAAATCAATCAGCGCCATGACGATGGGCAGGTTCAATTCGCTGTCGCTGTTGATAAAGTGCTGATCCATATTGCGTGCCCCGGCCAGAAGGCGTTTAAAATTGTCAAAACCACAGGCTATGGCGATTGGCAGCCCTACCGCAGACCACAGCGAATATCGGCCGCCAACCCAATCCCAAAATTCCAGGACGTTTTCGGTTGCTATGCCGAAATCGGAGGTGGCTCTATGGTTGGTTGATACGGCGACAAAGTGTCGCGCAATCGCTGCCTGCTCGCCCTGCATGGCTTGTAGTAGCCAAGCGCGGGCGCTGTGTGCGTTTTGCATCGTTTCCTGGGTAGTAAATGTTTTGCTGACTACCAAGAACAGGGTTGTGGTCGGCTCAAGTTGTGACAAACAAGCTGCCAGGTCAGCGCCATCAATGTTGGAGACAAAGTGCACACGAGGAACATTGCCACTGGCAGACAGCGCAGACAAGGCTCGTACTACCATTCGCGGCCCCAGGTCAGAGCCCCCGATGCCGATCGAAACCACATCCTGAATGGCATCACCCTTGTAACCGTGCCAGCTACCATCACGCACTGAATCGCTAATCCTGTGCATGCGAGTCAGCACGCTTTGCACCTCCAGCGGGGCGTCCTTGCCAGCGCGTAAATCCATGTGCCGAACGGCGCGTCTTTCCGTATGATTGATTAATTCCCCGGCAGCCATTTTTGTACGCCATCCGACAATATCTGCGGCAACGGCATATTGATGCAGTCGCTTTAATATATCCTGCGTTAGTTTTTGCTTGGAATAGTCGAACAGGATGCCATCACACCGCATCGACAACTTGTCGAAGCGTCGATCGTCTGCACTAAATAAAGTACGCAGGGAGCAATCCTGCATGTTTGCGGCCAGGCAAGCCAGCTCGGATTCAAGCGAGACTTTAGTTGGGCTTGTCATTAACCATTCAGGAAGCCTGCAGCATTCCGAGCCAGTTTATTACCCCTGCCGGGTACTGTTCAGGTTGGGTAAAAGTGGTTATCTCCCATTTTTCTTGCTGTAGTAACAAGGCGCGCGCCAGTTTGTTGACGAGTGCATGACCTGATTTGTGAGCCGTGAATGATGCCAGCAATGGATGCCCCAGCAAGTAAATGTCTCCCAGGGCGTCGAGTAGTTTGTGGCGAGCGAATTCATCTCTATATCGCAAACCCTCATCATTCAGCACGCGGAATTCGTCGAGCACGATTGCATTGTCCAGACTGCCACCCAGGGCCAATCCATTGTCGCGCATCCATTCAACTTCCTGCACGAAACCGAATGTGCGCGCCCTTGCTATTTCACGCAGATAGGACTGGTCGGTAAAATCAAAGCGGACACTGTTACTGCTGTCGCAGATAGCCGGGTGGCCAAAGTTGATTGAAAGATCCATGCGAAAGCCGTCATAGGGCTCCAATCGCGCCCATTTGTCACCATCCTTGACTTCGATAACATCCTTGAGGCGAATAAATTTTTTCGCTATCGGTTGCTCTTCGAGCTCTGCTGACTGTAAGAGAAAAACGAAAGGCGATGCCGAACCATCGAAAATCGGCACTTCACTACCGTTCAGGTCTACCCAGACATTATCGACTCCCAAACCCGCTAAAGCCGACATTAAATGCTCTACTGTACTAACCTGCACCAAACCTGCTTCGGGATCGTCTTTCACCAGGCACGAGCACAGGCGTGAGTCGCCCACCAACAATGCGGAAGCAGGCACCTCAACTGGCTGTGGCAAGTCGACGCGACGAAAAACTATCCCGGTACCAGGCTCCGCTGGTCGCAGACTCATCTCTACCAGTTGGCCACTGTGCAAGCCGACGCCAGAAGCGTTGGTTATGGCCTTTATAGTGCGTTGGCACAGCATTTACGCCTTCATTCCTATCTCAATTCATTCGAATACAAGCTTAACCGACTAATTCTATACGATTTATAAATGTATAGAGAGGAATTATACCCTCCCGGCAACATAATTTGCCATCTATCATTGTCGGACACCTTGCCAGGATTGCTTATCTGCAAAACGTGCTTCTCATCGCGCAGTATGACCACACTGCAGAAGCTTTTCGCTGTTATCACAGATTATCACAGGTATCAAAAGTGCAGGGGACGCTTGTCGCAAGCCAGAGCCGCCTCGTGCATCGCCTCTGACAAGGTCGGATGAGCATGACATATGCGCGCAAGGTCTTCGGATGCGCCAGAGAACTCCATTGCTGTTACCGCCTCAGCTATCAGCTCGGAAGCATTGGCACCGATAATGTGTACGCCAAGAATGCGGTCGCTGGCAGCATCCGCCAGCATCTTTACGAAACCGGTAGGCTCGCCCATGCCGAGCGCGCGACCGTTGGCGAGAAAAGGGATCTTTCCGACCTTGAATTCTATACCCGACTCCACTAGCTGTTGCTCACTCTGCCCCACCCAGGCGATTTCAGGGTTGGTATAAATAACCCAGGGGATGGTACCAAAGTTGCAATGTCCGGTCTGGCCAGCGATTAGTTCGACAACCATCACCGCCTCTTCCATAGCCTTGTGTGCCAGCATTGGTCCGCGTACTACGTCGCCTATCGCCCATATGCCCGGCAGGTTGCTTCGGCACTGGTCATCTACCTCGATTTGCCCCTGATCGTTGATCTGCAACCCGACCTTTTCGGCAGCCAGGCCAACAGTGTTTGGACGTCGACCTACCGAGACAATCAGGCGGTCGGCGTTTATTTGTCGTTTCTTTGTCGAGTGGTCAGTGTACGTGATACCTACGCTGTTACTCTTGACCTTGACTTCGGTTACGTTGACTCCCAACTGGATATCCAGCCCTTGAGCAGCGAAAATCTTGCCCGCCTCGCGCGCTATATCGCTATCGGCGGCAGCAAGAAACCGGGGCAAGGCTTCCAGTATGGTTACTTCAGAGCCTAGACGCCGCCAAATAGAACCCATTTCCAACCCGATTACCCCGGCACCAATAATAACCAGCTTTTTTGGCACGACTGTCAACTCAAGCGCACCCTCGTTGTCGCATATGATCTTGTTATCAACCGCGACACCAGGCAGATGTTGGGCGCTGGACCCGGTAGCCACAATAACCTGTTGCGCAAAAACACTTTCATCACCTACAGCGAGCAGCCAACCACCCCTTTCCTGATCGTAGGATACAAAAGAGCCTTGAGCAGGTATAAAGCTTACCTTGTTTTTCTTGAATAACATCTTTATGCCGCCGGTTAGCTGATCGACGATCTTCTTCTTGCGAGTCATCATCTGCTTGACGTTAATCGTTACTTCGCCTCCTTCAATACCTTGCCCGGCGAAGTTATGCTTAGCCTCGTGAAAGAGGTGAGAAGTATGCAACAAGGCCTTGGAAGGAATACAGCCGACGTTCAGGCAAGTGCCACCGAGACGCGGTTCACCTTTTAGATCGGCATATGGGTTGGACTCACAACAGGCAACCCTCATGCCAAGTTGCGCTGCACGAATAGCCGCCACGTAGCCACCAGGGCCGCCGCCAATAACTAGCAGATCATAAGCTTGCATTTGAGTACTCCTCACCACCGTGCCACCGTTATTCGTGCAACTGAGCAGGCAGGCCCTAATCTTGTGCCAGCGCCAGTTCGTTCTTCACATTGGATGTCGGCTTGGTACCAACCTTCATCGGTTTGCCCTTGGCTGCCAAAGTGATATTGACCGAATGCATGCGCTCAATAATATTGTTAATTAGCGCCTGTTGCATGCGCATATGTAGTTCATCTGAAGCCAGCGCCAAGGCTGACGCATTGACGTGCATCAACTTCGACGGCTTGACAACAACTACGGTGGCGCTACGTTTGGACCTGTTGCTATGCAGGTAGCCAGTATCGCCAACCGGCTCGCCTGACGACAGGCGATATATAGCCTTACCTTTGAGAGAGAGTTCCAACTCGCCGTCAAGGATAATGCAAAAACTCTTGTCCTCTGCACCCTCTTCCATCAGTATTTCGCCTTCGTCGTGCTGGCAAATGTTGCTGATTCGCAACAGTTCCCACAATTCGATGTTTTCAAATTCTGTAAAGAAATCAACCTTGCGCAGGTCGCGGAAATTTTTATTGTCCTCTTCCGGCTTGCGATCGTCCAGAATCTGGTAGCGCACACTGGACAGGTCGGTGGCAAACCTGGCCCCGGATTTGTAGCGCGAACTCAGGTCCTTTTCGAGTGCTTTTTTAATATAACCGTTAAGCGCTTCCGGCAAGAACGGGTTCAGGTCGGTTACCTTGGGAGGGTCCATGTTTACTATCTTGTACATCAGAGACGCCGCGCTATTAGCGCGGAAGGGCAAGCGTCCAGTCAGCATCTGGAAAAGAACCACTCCGAGTGAATACAGATCAGTCTTCTGGTCGAGTTGGTAACCTTTAATCTGTTCGGGTGACATGTAAGCAGGTGAGCCAGCGCCCATGATAAAAGTGGAGTCTTTATTTAAATCCTTATGCATAAAGACCGCCAGGCCAAAATCAGCGATCTTCGGGTTGCCGCTGGAGTCAAGCATAATGTTGGCTGGTTTAATATCGCGGTGCACTATACCTTGCTTGTAGGCGTGATCCAGCGCCAGACAACATTTGAATATAATGCCGACGGCCTGATCCATGGGTAACAATCGGTCAATGGAGCAATAATCCTCCAGCGATTTACCTTCAATCAGTTCCATTACCAGATAGGCCAACTTCTCGCTGACGAAGGCATCATAAGTCTGCACAATGTTTTCATGACGCAGACGTGGCCCCATGGCCTTTTCGACCATGATCAGCTTACGCAAACGTTTTGAAACAGCTTGGGTATCCTTGTCAAAGCGCACCAGCTTGACTGCCACATTTCTATTTTTCTCTTGGTCCTCACACAGATAAACGGTGCCAGTAGCCCCACGGCCTAGCTCGCGGATAACAGAATACTTGTCTATCTTTTCCAAAGCCACGATGCCCCGTCAAAACCGCTCATGCCTGATTAACGTGCTTGGTTAACAATCGCCGACCAGCAAATGTTTAGCATGACATAATGTTCAGATAGCTGCTTGAAAAATGCTTTACTGCCACGATATGATAGCGTGAGCGCCTTATTTTAACGCAGTTACAGGAACCCAAGATGAACCAGCGCAGAAAAACATCTGAAAGCAATCAAGCACACCAGGCAGATAAGGACCTGCCCAGCGGGGCAAAAGAAGAGCTACAGCAAAACAAGCAACAGCAAGGTGAGTTACAACCAGCGCTCGAAACCGATAGCGCCGTTATAGACAGCCCAATTGATGTTGGCGCCTACTTTGAGGAACACGCCGAAATTGCCGACCCGGTCGAGTTGCAAGCACAGCTCGAAGCGTTGCAGGCCGAACACGCCGAGCTGCAAGATAAGCTGCTGCGCGCGCGCGCCGAGCAGGAAAACACGCGCCGGCGCGCTGCGGAAGACCTGGTCAAGGCGCACAAGTTTGCTATCGAAAAATTCGCTGCCGAATTGTTGCCAGTGAAAGATAGCCTGGAAGCGGCCCTGGATAGTGAAAATCAGAGCATCGAAGACCTGCGCGCCGGTGTTGAGCTAACACTCAAGCAGCTGGGGCAGGCTTTTGGGAAATCAGCCGTGCGTGAAGAAAACCCTGTAGGTGGCAAGTTTGACCCACACCTACATCAAGCGGTTGGCATGGTCGATTCAGATCAGCCATCAAACACAGTCGTAAACGTCTTGCAAAAGGGCTACATGCTTGCCGAGCGCGTATTGCGTCCTGCGATGGTAATGGTCTCATCCCACAAGGATGCTGAATAAACACGGAAGCTCATGCAGTGTTTTTATATCAACCTGAAAGATGCGGTAGAGCGGCGGGTATTTCTCGAAAATAATTTCGCACAGTACAAGCAGGAAGGCTGGTAATTACAGCGTTTTCAAGCCTGCGATGGCAAGGCGTCCTCTACAGTACCTGGCCCTGGGCTCTTGAAATCCTCCAAAACGACCTCAACTGTGAGCTCAGTACAAACGCTGAACAAAAAGCAGAAAGGACATCAAGATGGGCAAGATTATAGGCATTGACCTGGGCACCACCAATAGTTGCGTGGCCGTGGTAGAAGGTGGCAGCCCCAAGGTAATTGAAAACTCTGAAGGAGCGCGTACAACACCTTCCATAGTTGCGTACACCACCGAGAATGAAATCCTCTGTGGCGCAGCCGCTAAACGTCAGGCTGTCACCAACCCCAACAACACTCTTTACGCCGTCAAGCGCTTGATTGGCCGACGCTATGAAGAGAAGGAGGTGCAAAAGGATATTTCACTGATGCCCTACAAGATCATCAAGGCTGACAACGGTGACGCCTGGGTTGATGTTAAAGGTGACAAAATAGCGCCACCACAAATCTCGGCAGAAGTGCTGCGCAAAATGAAGCAAACTGCCGAAGACTACCTTGGCGAAACGGTTGAAGAGGCCGTGATTACCGTCCCGGCCTACTTTAACGACAGTCAGCGTCAGGCGACAAAGGATGCCGGGCGCATAGCCGGACTCGATGTTAAACGCATCATAAACGAACCTACGGCTGCCGCCCTGGCATTCGGCATGGACAAAATGTCTGGCAAAGGCAAAGACCACAAGATTGCCGTTTATGATCTGGGCGGAGGCACCTTTGATATTTCGGTGATCGAGATCGCCGACGTTGATGGCGAGATGCAGGTTGAAGTTCTGGCTACCAACGGTGACACCTTCCTCGGTGGTGAGGATTTTGACCAACGCCTTATCGACTTCATTATCGAAGAGTTTAAAAAAGAATCCGGCGTAGATCTGAAAAAAGACGTACTGGCTCTGCAGCGCCTGAAAGAAGCGGCCGAAAAGGCAAAGATTGAGCTCTCCAGTAGCCAGCAAACCGAAATCAACCTGCCATACATTACGGCAGATGCTTCGGGGCCAAAACACCTGACGCAGAAGCTGAGTCGCGCCAAGTTTGAGTCGCTGGTTGAAGACCTTGTTGAACGCACCATTAAACCGTGCCGCACAGCGCTCAAGGACGCTGGTTGCAAGGTGGGCGACATCCATGACGTAATCCTGGTCGGCGGCATGACGCGTATGCCGAAAGTGCAGGACAAAGTTAAAGATTTTTTCGGCAAGGAAGCACGCAAGGACGTCAACCCGGATGAAGCCGTGGCGATGGGCGCGGCCATACAGGGCGGAGTTCTGCAAGGTGATGTCAAGGACGTGCTGTTGCTGGACGTTACGCCTCTATCGCTGGGCATTGAAACCCTTGGCGGCGTCATGACCAAGCTGATCCAGAAAAACACCACCATACCTACCAAGGCCAGCCAGGTTTTTTCTACCGCCGACGACAATCAAAGCGCGGTTACCATTCATGTCTTGCAAGGTGAGCGCGATGTTGCCAGTGGTAACAAGAGCCTTGGGCAATTCAACCTGGAGGGCATTCCGCCGGCACCGCGTGGTATGCCGCAAATCGAGGTTTCCTTTGACATTGACGCCAACGGCATCATGCACGTTACCGCCAAGGACAAGGCGACCGGCAAGGAAAACAAGATCACCATCAAGGCCAACTCAGGTCTCAGCGAGGATGAAATACAACGCATGGTAAAAGACGCCGAATTGCACGCCGAGGAAGACAAGGTGGCGCGTGAATTGGCAGATGCCCGCAACCAGGCTGAGGCCATGCTACACGCGACGAAAAAATCGCTAAGCGAATATGGCGAGCAACTTACCGAGGCCGAAAAGACGGAAGTATCAACCGCCGTCAAGGAACTGGAAGAGGTGGTACGCGATGACGACAAGAACGTCATTGAGGAAAAAACGCAGGCTCTCGCTACTGCGTCACAAAAGCTGGGCGAGAAAATGTACGCGGCCGCTCAACAGGAGGGCGCGACAGCTAGCAGTGACGGTACAGCAGACGAGCATGCTACCGACAGTGCCCAGGAGGGCAGCAAGGGCGCCAAAGACCAGGGCGACGTCGTAGATGCTGAATTTACCGAGGTGAAAGACTCGAAATAATTCGCCAGATACAATCAACGTATAGGTAGAAACAATCCGGGACGGGCTTGCCTAAAAGCGAGACCCGTCCTTTGCACTTGGCTAAACAGGTAACCGAAGATGTCAAAACGTGACTATTACGATGTATTAGGTGTGAACCGCGACGCTTCAGAAGACGAAATCAAGAAGTCTTACCGCAAGCTGGCAATGAAGTATCACCCTGACCGTAACCCAGACAGCAGCGCTGCCGAAGCTAAATTTAAGGAAGCAAAAGAAGCCTACGAGATACTTAGCGACCAGGAAAAGCGCCAGGCCTACGACCATTTCGGCCATGCCGGGGTTGACCCTCAAGCTGGTGGCATGGGTGGGGCAGGCGCTGGTATGGGCGGCTTCTCTGACGCCTTCGGTGGCATATTTGATGAAATATTCGGCGGCAGTCGAGGCGGCGGTGGGCGTTCACAGGTATTTCGCGGCACTGATTTGCGTTACAACCTTGAAATAACCCTGGAGCAGGCGGCAAATGGTGCTGAAAGCAAAATACGCATTCCGGTATTAAGCACCTGCGAACCATGCAATGGTAGCGGTGCCAAGCCAGGCTCTCAACCGAAAACCTGTACTTCTTGCAGCGGTTCCGGGCACATTCGCATACAACAGGGCTTCTTTTCACTACAGCAAACTTGTCCGCGGTGTCACGGCTCTGGCCAGTCTATTGATAATCCGTGTACCAGCTGTGGTGGCGAAGGTCGAGTGAAGAAGCAAAAAACTCTGTCTATTAAAATACCGCCTGGCGTAGACGACGGTGATCGCATCCGCTTGGCTGGCGAGGGAGAAGCAGGCATAAAAGGCGGTCCGCCCGGTGATTTATACGTGCAGATGCACCTAAAGACGCACGCTTTCTTTCGGCGTGACCATGATAATTTGCACTGTGAGATGCCCGTATCCTTTGCCACTGCCGCACTTGGCGGCGCAATAGAAGTGCCTACCCTTGGCGGAGTAGCGCATCTGAAGGTTCCTCCCGAAACACAAAGTGGGCGTACTTTCCGCCTCAGAGGCAAGGGTATCAAGGGTGTACGCAGCAGTTCGCCGGGCGATCTTATGTGCCACGTGTTAATTGAAACACCAGTAAATTTGAACGAACAACAAAAAAATTTACTGCGCGAATTTGATAAAATTAGCAGCGCCAACCAGGCCACTCACCATCCACGTTCGCACTCGTGGATGGACAAGGTAAAACAGTTTTTTGAATGACACCAGCGCCAGGAAAAATAATCCAGAAATCGTCATGAAACTTATCGGAACTCTCACAAGCCCGTATGTGCGTAAAGCGCGTATCGTGCTGATTGAAAAGAAAATTGACTGTGACTTTGTAATCGATTCCCCATGGAATACAGACAATAACGTATCTAGCCACAATCCGTTAGGCAAGGTACCGGTGTTGCTGATAGATGTTAATTATCCGCTGTTTGACTCGCGTGTTATTGTCGAATACCTCGACAGCCTGGCGCCAAATACCAAGCTGTTCCCCGAAACCAATCGCGGGCGAGCCGAAATCAGACGTTGGGAAGCCCTGGCCGATGGCATATGTGATGCGGCTGCTACCATGTTTCTGGAAGGCAAGCGTACACCAGAGCAGCAAAGCGAGGATTGGAAGAAGAGGCATAGCAACAAAATAAGCCACGGGCTGGCCTTTATGTCCGAGGAGCTGGGCCAACGGTCATATTGTGACGGCAACCACTTTTCAATGGCCGACATTGCCGCTGGCTGCGCCCTTGGTTATCTAGAATTTCGTTTTCCAGCCATAAAATGGCGTGACCAGCATCCTAACCTGGCCAAGCTATACGATCACCTGAGCAGCAGAACATCTTTTGCTGAAACAGTACCTACCGATTAGACGACCAGATCAGCCTTGCTACCAAAGGCAAGATCGCAAGCTACCACAACAGTCTATAACTCGTTCTCCACAACCCACAAGGCGTGTTGTGCCAAGGCGTCGACAACCGCATCCGATTCGCCAACTGCTCTTTGCAATCTGAAGTTGACTTGTGGGTAGCGATTTGTCAAATCTTGCACCATTAGCGCAATATCATTTTTCAGGTGTCCACCTTGTGCAATAAACAATGGCAGGATGCAAATTGAATTTGCTCCAGCCGCTATCAGTTTCCCGGCGCATTCATCCAGTTTGGGAGAAATGAATTCCAAAAAGGCATTTTCCACCATCAACTCCGGCTTTTGCGCTCGCAATTTGCCATGTAAACGTTGCATGGGGGTACTCCAGGTAGGGTCTCGAGCGCCGTGCCCCAACAAAATAAGTGCCGTGCCAGGTATTGACATAATCGCCAATCTCACAAATAAAAAAACCAGGTCTTCAGACATTGGTATTCAGCTCACGTCACTGTAACATACGGCACTTTACCTGTTGATGGCCTGTCTATATGCCCCTGCCGTACGAACTTTATATCGGATTGCGCTATACGCACGCTAGGCGGCGGAACCATTTTGTCTCTTTCATTTCGTTATTCTCAATGCTAGGCATAGCGCTGGGTGTGGCAGCGTTAATCGCTGTTCTGTCAGTGATGAATGGATTTCAACAAGAGTTACGCACTCGCATTCTGGGCGTTGTTTCACATCTGCAAATTATTAACTCGCCTGGCGAAATAGGTGGGCTGCATGATTGGCAGGGTATCGCAAAAGAAGTATTGCGCCACCAGCGCGTCATTGGGGCCGCGCCCTACATCCAGGCGCAAAGCATGTTGGTAAAGCACGGTAATGTCCGCGGCACCTTGATAAGGGGAATCCTGCCACAACGCGAACAACAGGTGAGCAATTTCGCACGCTTCATGCAAACCGGACAACTGGCTGATTTGCAACCGGGCGACTTTGGTATTGTGTTGGGCATAGATTTGGCACGCTCTCTGGACGTTCACCAAGGTGACAAGCTAACGCTGGTTGCCCCGCAGGGCAGTATTAGTTTAGCTGGCGTCATCCCGCGCCTGAAATCCTTCACCGTCACTGGCATATTCGAGGCCGGTATGCACGAGTACGATAGCGCGCTGGCGCTTATTCACCTGGCTGACTCACAGGTGTTGTACCGTACTGGCGCCACAGTTAGTGGACTACGTCTAAAAACTGATGATTTATTTGCAGCCCGGCACATTGGTCAGCAGATAGCCAACAACGCCAATTTTTCAGCCTATATTAGCGACTGGACGATGAGTCACGCTAATTTTTTTCGCGCCGTGCAACTTGAAAAGACGATGATGTTTGTCATCCTGTCACTGATCGTCGCCGTCGCAGCCTTTAATCTGGTGTCGACGCTGGTGATGGCAGTTACCGACAAGGAGGCGGACATAGCCATTTTACGTACCCTGGGCGCCACCCCACGTGGCATTATGACAATATTTGCCGTGCAAGGCGCCTTGATCGGCAGCCTGGGGCTACTGCTAGGCGTTGCTGGAGGTGTGCTGCTGGCCCTGAATATGGATACAGTAGTGCCGACCCTGGAAAACCTGCTGGGCACGCAATTTCTATCGAAAGATGTTTATTACATCTCAGATCTGCCATCGCAGCTTTTATGGACTGATGTCTGGCTGGTAGCGCTAATGGCTTTCGTGCTCTCATTGCTCGCCACTTTATACCCTAGTTGGCGAGCGTCACGCGTTAACCCGGCCGATGCCTTGCGTTATGAGTAACCAACCTCAACATCTGAGGCAGGCCTCGGTTGCAGTAGAAGAGAAGGTATTGCTGGCCCGCAACGTACGCAAATGCTTTCGCACGCCAGGCATAGAAGAAGTAAGCGTATTGCGCGGAGTTGATTTTTCAATCGCCGCCGGTGAAGCAGTGGCGATTGTAGGCGCTTCTGGTTCTGGCAAAAGCACCTTGCTGCATATACTTGGCGGCCTAGATACACCGGATAGTGGCGAGGTGCTGCTACTCGGAGAACCATTAAATCGACAAAGCCAGAACACACAAAGCTACTGGCGCAACCAACACCTGGGCTTTGTCTATCAGTTTCACCACTTGCTGGTTGAGTTCACCGCCTTGGACAATGTCACCATGCCACTGCTGATACGTCGCGCCCCACGTACCGAAGCATTATCGGCGGCAAAAGAAACGCTTGCTGCTGTCGGCCTGGCCAAGAGAATGCATCACCGCATCGGTGAGCTATCGGGCGGCGAACGCCAGCGCACTGCTATTGCGCGCGCTCTGGTTACCCGCCCTGACTGTATACTTGCCGATGAACCGACCGGTAACCTGGATCGCCATACTGCCGCCGAAGTTTTTAGCCTTCTTCTGGAACAATGCCGCCAGCGGCAAGCGAGCCTGTTGTTCGTTACCCACGACCAAAGCCTGGCGAAACAGGCAGATATTGTACTAAACCTGCAAGATGGTTGTTTGGGAGAGTATCTGTAGTAGTAAGCTGAACCGTGTTTGCCCTGGAGCAATTTTCACAATTGTTCTGCATGGTTATTTCAACAGTGCGCTTAGCTTGGCAACGACATCATTCACCACTGATTGCCAGTCCCCTGGCTGTGGTTGGCGGAAAAGGTACATCGTTGGATACCAAGGCGTTCCGCCACGGCCCTTCAGCCATCGCCAGCAGTTGTCGTAACGGTTTAGCACCCAGACCGGTCGCCCCATTGCGCCGGCAAGGTGCACAATAGATGTATCACAACCTATCAACAAATTGAGCCTTGATACCCAGGCTGCCGTATCGGCGTAGTCATTAATTTCTGCGCTTAAATCGTGCAATGGTGTATTCCACCCGGCTTCTTTATAAATTCCCAGTTTCCCAGCTTCCTGGCCCAATTGCAGGCTAAAAAAGCTGATCCCCGGCAAGTCCCCCAATGGGGCCAGGGATTCAAAATCTAGTGAGCGCTTGTCGTCAAATGCCCGGGCCTTTGCATCATCCGCCTTGTGTTTTCCCCCAGCCCATACCAAACCAACCCGCAGTTTGTAGCCTGCTAATTTTGCCAGACTATGTTCGGCATGTCGGCAAGCCTCCACTTCGGCTTTCAAGTAGGGAACTTTGGCCGGGATCGTCTCCAAACTCGTCCCCAGTATGGCTGGCAAGCTCATCAATGAGCATTGGTAATCGTAATAGCCAGGCTCGGCATTTATTGACGAATGCACATTCTCAATGGTGGGCAGGCTTTGGGCAATTTTTTCCAGCTGTGTCGACACCAGCAACTCCACCTTGCCGCCCTCTTTGGTTAACATAGGGGCAAAACGCATGAACTGGAGCTGGTCTCCAAGACCTTGTTCGCCAATAAGCAAGATACGTTTACCAGCCAGCGACTCGCCACGCCAATATAACAATGGCAATGCAGGCAGTAGATCAGGTTGGTGCTGCAATCGTAATTCGTATTCTCTCCACCCGGCGCGGTATTCCCCCAAATGTAATAGCACCAGCGCTCGGTTGGCCCTGGCTTCTACATATTCCGGCTGCAGACTGATAGCATCATTAAAGCTGGTCAGCGCTTCGTTGTTACGTCCTTGTTTTCTCAGCACGTAACCAAGATAATTTAATGCCTCAGGCCAATCCGGGTTTCCTGCCAGAGCGCGGCGGAACCCGGCCTCGGTCAACTCGTCGTATAAATGATTATTAAAGCGCTCGCAGGCATAGCGGAAACAATCTTCTGGTGCGTCAGGCAGCATGTTGCTGGAAGTAACCATATGCGCCCATTGTGCTAAGTGTTGCCGCGACCCAAACGGTAAATGGCCATATCAGCGTTGAGGTTTGGATTGTCGCTCACCGGCTGGTCATTGGCAAAAGCCAATCGCTCGCGCACGGCAATCCCCTTTTCGGCGCATAGGCCCTCAAAGTCCGCGATGGTAAAAAAGCGCACATTTGGTGAATCGTACCAATGGTATGGCAGGTTGCCAGAAGCCGGCATATGGCCATCTGCAATTGCGTCGCGCCTTGGCTTATAGCCAAAGTTGGGGAAGGATACTACTGCGTCGTTGCCCACCCGTAGCATTTCAAACAGCATTTGCTCCGTGCGGTGCACGGTCTGCAGGGATAACGACATAATAACGTGGTCGAAAGAGTTATCCTCGATACCCTGCAAGCCTTCCTCCAGGTCAAACTGCAACACATTAACTCCGTTACTGACACATTCCAGCACGTAGGACGGATCGTTTTCAATTCCATAGCCGTGTGCACCAACCTCTTTTTGTAAAAAGTCCAGCAGCGCGCCATCACCGCATCCCAGGTCGAGCACACGCTCGCCGGCTAGTATCCATTGCGCGATGACCTTGAAGTCGAAACGCAAACGCTGGCGACGAATACTGTTCATACGGATACCCCGCCGAAAAAGGCGCGCACTGCGCCGTGATAGTGGGGGTTATCCATCAGGAATGAATCGTGTCCCTCGCTACAGTGGATTTCACAATAGCTGACGTTCAGTCCATTGTGCAGCATGGCGTAGACCATTTCCCGGCTACGTTCCGGCGAAAATCGCCAATCTGTGCTGAATGAGGCGACAAAAAATCCAGCTCGCACTCCTGACAGTGCCTGGCGCAAATCGCCTCCACGTTCCCCTGCCGGGTCAAAATAATCCAGGGCCCGCGTAGTCAGCAGATAGGCGTTAGCGTCAAAGGCAGTAGAGAACTTGTCTGCCTGGTAATGTAGATACGATTCTATCTGAAATTCCTGTCCAAGATGGTAGACGTGTGTATCGTTGACCAATTGGCGCCCGAACTTTTCGTTCATTTTTGCGTCTGACAAATAGGTGATATGGCCAATCATGCGCGCCATACGTAAACCTTGTATCGGTATGACGTCGTGTTCGTAGTAGTGGCCGCCGTGAAAGTCAGGGTCGCTGATAATTGCCTGACGCGCTACTTCATTAAAGGCGATATTTTGCGCTGTCAAGCGTGGCGTGGAAGCAATTACCGCTGCGTGTCGCATTCGATCAGGATAAGCGATGGCCCATTGCAATGCTTGCATACCTCCCAAAGAGCCGCCGATTACTACTGCCCAGACATCTATACCCAGATGGTTTGCCAGTTGAGCTTGCGCGTCAACCCAGTCCTCAACCGTTACCATTGGAAAATCCGCCCCCCAAGGTTTGCCGGTAGACGGGTTAGTAGAAGTCGGGCCAGTAGAGCCAAAACAACTACCCAGGTTATTGACGCCAACTATGTAATAGCGGTTGCTGTCCAGTGGTTTGCCCGGACCAACCAGGTTGTCCCACCAACCGCGTGTCTTTTTTTGGTCATTGGCATCATAATAACCCGCTACATGGTGATTGCTTGATAGCGCGTGGCAAACCAGGACTGCGTTACTCCTGGCAGCATTTAGCTCGCCATAGGTTTCGTATACCAGTTCAAAGCCGGGCAGCATGGCGCCACTTTTCAGTTGCAGCGGTTGATCAAACGTTGCCCGCTGTGGCACAACCAGCCCTACAGAGTTAGATTGAGAACATTTCACGCCAGCAATTATAATGCGCCTTAGGCACCCTTTCACCACAGCTTGAGTTAACTTCTGAATTATCAACCCCATGAACCATTCCGCCCCAACCGATTGCGTTGCATGCAAGTCTGTCCCGCAGGCATTTACTGATAACGCCCTGATCGATTCGCATTGCCATCTAGATTTTCCAGGATTGAGCGAACGTCTTCCTGAAGTGCTCTCGGACATGCAGGCCAGCAATGTGGTCGGTGCACTGTGTGTGGGCGTTAACCTGGAGAACAGAGCACAAGTTCTTGCCTTAGCAGAAGCACACCCCAATCTGGTTGCCAGTATTGGGGTACACCCAGAATATGATCAGGTCAGCGAACCCCAGGTAGATAGCCTGGTGCAATTCGCGTCCCATCCACGGGTTGTAGCTATCGGCGAAACAGGGCTTGATTACCACTGGCGAAAGGAAAGGACAGAGTGGCAACTGCAGCGCTTCCAGATTCATATTGAGGCGGCGCGAAAAGCCGGCATGCCACTCATTATTCACATGCGCGAGGCCGCCGACGACACCTTAGCTATCATGCAAGACGCTAAAGCCAGCGAGGCAGGCGGGGTCATGCACTGCTTTACCGAGAATTGGTCAGCTGCCAAACGCGCCCTTGACCTGGGTTTTTATATTTCCTTTTCAGGCATTGTTACCTTTAAAAACGCTATCAGTCTGCACGAAGTGGCTCAAAAAACCCCGCTCGAGCGTATCCTCATCGAAACCGATTCACCTTATCTGGCGCCTACTCCACATCGCGGCAAAACCAATCAGCCCGCCTGGGTGCGTTTTGTGGCCGAAAAAATTGCCGAGCTGCGCAATATACCGCCCGTGCAAGTGGCAATGGCAACGACAGAAAACTTCTTCACCTGCTTTCCGGCAGCGCGTACCCGACTGGTACCGTCTGCACAAAACAGCGCATGAGAAATGATCCATCCCTCGCCCGTTGGCTCTTGTTGACCACACTTGTCCTGTTAGCCTCCCCGGTTTGGAGCGATAGCTACGACAATATTATCCTCGCAGTTAAACTAGGTAACAACAGAACAATTAGCGCGCTCATGCAGCGCGGCATGCCTGTCAACAGTAGCGACAACCAAGGTAATACCTTGTTGATTTTGGCAGTGCGTGAACAACATCCTCAAACTGTTGACTTGTTGATCAAGGCTGGCGCCAACGTTAACCTTCGCAACCGCAACGGTGATTCGGCGCTCGGATGGGCTACCCTGCGCGAAGATACTACCACCGCCAAAAAATTGTTGAAGGCCGGAGCCAAGCTAAACCACGACGGCTGGACGCCTATAATGTACGCTGCCTACAAGTCGTTGCCCAGTATGATGGATCTTTATTTGCATGCTGGCGCAGATCCTAATCTGGCAACCGAAAACGGCATTACAGCCTTGATGTTGGCTACCTTGCAGGATTGTATTAATTGCGTAAAAAGCTTGTTGAGCAATAGTGTATTAATCGACGAGCAAAACTCATCTGGTGAAACGGCCCTGGACATTGCCAGAAAAAAAGGCTTTCAGGATATCTATAAACTGCTCGTCAACGCAGCTCCGGAGTTTGCCGCCCACAATGAAGCGAAGGCGAAAGCTAATAAAGGAAAGGGAGCTGTCGGTAAAGCGATGGTAAAAAAACCGGCTACAAGTATTATATATCTACCATCCCTAAAGCTAGACCGGGGATTGTTGAACCTGAATCGCCTACCATAAACCGTGTCGGCTTACTTCCAATAGTTGTCTATTAGCTTAATGGGTAACACCAGGTCAAAAAATGTCTATGTTTGTAGCGCCTGTGGCGCTCAAACGCCGAAGTGGCAAGGCCAATGTCTGGCATGCAACGCCTGGAATACATTGCTTGAAAGCGTGGTGGAAAGTGAAGTCAGCAACAAACGTTTTAAACAATTGGCCGGTGTAAACGGTGGATCCAGATTACGTAAGCTGGCACAGATCAAAAGCACAGAATCAGATCGGTTAGCAACCGGCATCAGCGAATTTGACCGTGCCCTAGGTGGTGGCCTGGTGGCGGGTGGGGTTGTTTTGATCGGTGGCGACCCAGGCATTGGCAAGAGCACCCTGTTGTTGCAGGCTTTAGCGCGCTTATCAAATCTCGCCTCAGCCATTTACGTCAGCGGCGAGGAATCAGCCGAGCAGGTCGCCTTGCGCGCTAAAAGACTCGAACTACCAACCAACGACTTGTCATTGCTTACCGAAACGCAACTGGAAAAAATAATCGCCACGCTCGAAGCAGAGCGTCCAAGCATTGTGGTAGTTGATTCCATCCAGACCATGTGGTCAGATCTGCTTAACTCGGCACCCGGTTCAGTAGCGCAGGTACGCGAATGTGCCGCCCAGCTAACGCGTATTGCCAAGGCGCTGGCCACGAGCGTGCTGTTGGTCGGCCACGTTACTAAGGAAGGCGCCATCGCCGGACCACGCGTACTGGAACATATTGTAGATACGGTGCTTTATTTTGAAGGTGATACCCACTCCAGCTTCCGTCTTTTGCGCGCCAGCAAAAATCGCTTCGGCGCGGTCAACGAACTGGGAGTTTTCGCCATGACCGATAAGGGGTTGAAAGGTGTCAATAACCCATCGGCGCTCTTCTTATCGCAGTATGATCAGAACGCGCCCGGCTCGGCGGTGCTGGTAGCGCAAGAGGGTACGCGACCTTTGTTGGTTGAAATACAGGCGCTGGTCGATAATGCGCATGGCAACCCGAGGCGACTGACCGTCGGGCTGGAATCACAGCGCTTGGCCATGCTGATCGCCGTATTGCACCGCCATGTTGGACTGCTCTGCGTTGACCAGGACGTATTTGTCAATGCAGTAGGTGGCGTCAAATTAAGCGAACCGGCAGCTGACCTGGCGGTGATGCTGGCTATGGTTTCATCGTTGACCGGGCATCCTTTGCCTGGCGGGTTGGTGTTGTTTGGTGAAGTGGGTTTGAGTGGAGAAATCCGCCCTGCTCCAAAGGGGCAAGAGCGCCTGAAGGAAGCCGCCAAACTAGGATTCAAGCGCGCCCTTATTCCACAAGCCAACCGACCGAAAAGGCCGATAGCAGGCCTGGAAGTCGTAACCGTGCAACGAATTTACGAAGCTGTGGCATACATTCGCGAACGAGGCGAGTAGAATCCCAAGCCAAATATAATAATCAACGAAGCTCATTTTCACCATGCAAGAAGAACCATTTGATATCTCACAGCTATTCGAAGAAAAACAGGAGACGCTACAGCTAGACTGGCTAATTGCGAAAAATTCGCGACGCGTTTTAACGTTACAACATGCCGGCGATTATGGTTCAGAACTAATTGGCCACTTTAACCCGGTGCACCCAGAACGCTTGCACGTTATTGGCATTCCGGAGATTCAGTGGATTTCTTCGACGCCCAGCGATTTGTGTGAACGCCTGTTGGACGATATGCTGCAAAACGAATCCCTTGGTTTTTTTATCGCTGACGGGTTGCCAGTACCGTCGCTAATATTGGAGGCATGCGAAAAAAGCCACACCCCGCTGTTTACCACCCAGCTAAACGGTACCTATCTTATCGAAAAGTTACGCCGTTTTCTGGCAAGGCGCATGGCGGAAGTTGTCCATGAACATGGCGTTTTGATGGATGTTTTTGGCCTCGGAGTGTTGATTACCGGCGCATCAGGAGTCGGCAAGAGCGAATTGGCGCTGGAGTTGCTTTCGCGCGGTCATGGCTTGGTCGCTGACGATTCGGTTGAGCTAGCACGTGTTGCCCCCAATGTTCTCGACGGCCGTTGTCCCCTTGTGTTGCGCGACTTTCTTGAAGTGCGTGGCTTGGGGCTATTAAATATTCGCACAATTTTTGGAGAAAACGCCTGCCGACGCAAGATTCGCCTGCAAATCGTAATAGAGCTTAAAAAACCCGAAGTTGGCGAAGGGGCAGAGCGCCTGCCGATTGATGCGCAGACGCAAGAGATTCTAACCATTCCCGTACGCAAAGTCATGTTGCCTGTGGCGGCTGGACGTAATCTGGCTGTATTGCTGGAAGCTGCTGTACGCAACTACATATTGCTGCTGCGTGGTATAGACAGTACGCGCGAATTTATGCTGCGCCAGCAAGATGCTATGCAAGGCAATAGTTAAGACACCTGTCATTTCGACAGACAGGCAATAAAAAAACCGGTTATACGCCTGGAACCGAACGCTATAACTAATCGTTCTCTGCGCAGTACGCCTCGCTGCACATCATGCCCACATAATAAATCAGCGATTCCCCAGTGTTAGTCGCGCCGCGATTGGTCGGTACACGCTATAGCGAGGCGGTTTATTTAGGGCACGCAAAATAGCTGCAGGCGGCGGCCGCATCAAAGGCGATTTGAGCCTTCAAGGCATCAAAATTTGCAAAGCGCCGTTCATCACGCAGCTTTTTGCGGAAGTTTACGCTTATATGCTCGCCATATATATCTTGTTTAAAGTTAAACAGGTGCACTTCTAGCAATGTACGCACGCCGCTTAGTGTTGGGCGAGTGCCGAGATTGGCAACCCCGGGCAGTGGGTCGCTGCCAAAGCGAGTCCGCCAGTTATCACTGCTACCAGCCACACTGACTGCAAATACTCCAGCCAGAGGCAGCGGCAAGTGCTTAACGCGAATATTGGCCGTGGCAAATCCAAGGTCTCGTCCCACTTTGTCGCCATGTACGACGCGCCCGTCCATCATGTAAGCACGCCCCAACAAGACTTCTGCCCTTGCCATATCCCCCGCTGCCAACGCTGAACGTACCGCTGAGCTGGAAACGCGACTCCCCTGCTCGAGCACATTGTCAAACCTCTCTGCTTGAAAACCGTATTGCCGACCACACTCCTGTAAAAGTTGAAAATCACCCTTCCTGTCTGCGCCGAAGCGAAAATCGTCACCAACCAGCACATAACTGGCGTGTAGACCTTGCACTAATACTCGTAAGATAAAATCATGCGCAGACAGGCTGGCAAACTGTTTGTTAAAACGACAGACAAAAGCCATTTCAAGACCGGCTTCAGCGAATAACTCCAGCTTCTCTCGCAGCACACTCAAGCGGGCAGGAGCTTGTTGCGGGGTAAAAAACTCACGCGGATGTGGCTCAAGGGTCATCACAGCCGTCGGCAGCTGCAGCCTGCTGCCTTGCTGCAACAAGTGGGCAAATAATGCGCGATGTCCTAAGTGCACGCCGTCAAAATTACCCAGCGTTAACACTGTTGACTGGATCGTTGACGGTGTTTTATAGCCGCGGAATACGCGCATATTTTGTCTTAAGCTATAGTTATACTTGCGGCCATTGTAGCCGAATGACTTGATAGTTGTTCGCTCCCCCCTGTTGGATAGTGCTAAAATTTCAGCCCACCACCAATAGCCGTTGTTCCCTCTCTTGATACCCTCGCTTATGCCCGACAACGAAGCGTTACCTGCTGTTGCCACCTGGCACCAGCGCCTGTGGACGGGACTTAAAAAGAGCCGTACTTCCTTGGGCGACGGCATAACCTCGCTTGTTACACCTGCACGACTGGACGACAACTCCCTACAGGAGCTTGAAGACTTGTTGCTACAAAGCGACATGGGTGTCAGCACAACGCAACATGTATTGGCGCAGGTGCAACAACAGCTACAAAAAAGAGGCTCCAATAGCGCAATGGTAGTTCGTGACGCCTTGCGCGAGGTGCTATATACACTGCTGCAACCTCTGCAGCAACCGCTAGATATCGTCGCGCACTCGCCCTTTGTTATAATATTTTGTGGCGTTAACGGAGCTGGTAAAACGACTTCCATCGGCAAATTGGCGCAACACTTTCAGGCTGATGGCAAATCAGTGTTACTGGCGGCAGGTGACACATTTCGCGCCGCAGCGCGCGAACAACTGCAACGCTGGGGGGAACGTAACGAAATCCCTGTTATCTCCCAGGCCAGTGGTGACCCTGCGGCGCTAAGCTTTGACGCTATCAATGCTGCTCGCGCTCGGCAAGTTGACATATTGCTCGCTGATACAGCCGGACGCTTGCCGACCCAAGCACACCTCATGCAGGAAATAGCCAAGGTTAGGCGGGTAATGCACAAAGCCATGCCAGGCGCGCCGCACGAATCAATGCTGGTGCTCGACGCCAACAGTGGTCAGAACTGCCTGCAACAAATACGCGCCTTTGACGAGGCAGTAGGTGTAAGCGGGTTACTGGTCACAAAACTTGACGGTACAGCACGCGCCGGCTACCTGGCGGCCATTGCTCACCTATACCCCAGGCCAGTTCGTTACATCGGCGTCGGTGAATCGCTGCATGACCTGCACGCTTTCCAGGCGCACGAATTTGTGGACGCATTGCTGCCGTGATAGTTGCCTCCAGCCTGAGCAAACGCTATGGTCGTCAAGAAGCTTTGCGCGATGTATCCTGCAGGATCGAAGGCGGCGAAATGTTGTTTATCACTGGTCACTCCGGTGCTGGCAAAACAACCTTGTTCAAAATGCTTGGCGCCCTGGAGCGCCCTACCAGCGGAGCATTGGTGGTGAACGGCCAAAATGTCGCTTCTCTGCGCAGCTCGGCATTTCCCTGGTTGCGGCGCAACTACGGGTTGGTTTTTCAGGACCATAAGTTGCTCTTTGACCGCAACGCTTTCGAGAACGTGCTGCTACCCTTGCAAATAAGCGGTTACGCGTATGCTGAATCGTGCCGCCGTGCGCGTGCGGCGCTAGACAAGGTGGGCTTACTCTCACGTGAAAAAAACAATCCAGTTGCCCTGTCCGGCGGTGAGCAGCAACGCTTGGCGATTGCCCGCGCCATTGTTAACCGGCCGGTTATATTGTTAGCTGATGAACCGACAGGCAATCTGGATCGGGAATCAGCCAACTCGGTGCTTGATCTTTTTTATTCCTTTCACCAGGTCGGCGTAACAGTGGTAATCGCCACGCACGAAACGAATTGGGCACAGGTTTACGGCAAGCGACGACTACATCTGGAACATGGTGCATTACGGCATCTAGGTAGTGCTGATACGTCTGCGTTGACTAACCCGTCCCACATCGCTTCGCCGGGTATGGATGGCGAATCGCTCGATATACCGGAGTTTACCGATGCACTACACACTTACCCAGGTGGCCACCAACGTAATAGGAGAGCGTCATGAATCCTTGGCTGAGGCAACATCGGGCAGCCTTTGTTGACGCATGGCGGCGCTTGCTGGCGGCGCCATTTAACTCTGCCTTATCATTGCTGGCAATAAGCATTGCACTCACCTTGCCGGCGATGGGTTTTATCCTGCTCGACAACCTGGTCGGGATAGCCAGTCGTAGTAGCGGGACGCAGGAAATCAGCCTCTTCATGGAGACCAAAGCCAGCAAGCAAGATGTCTCCGCTATTGAAAAGAGGCTAAAAATGTCCGGTATCGGGAAGTGGCAGCTTGTCAGCAAGGAGGATGCCTACAAACGCTTATCCGTCACTGACAGCTGGGCCAAAATGCTGGCAAGCTTGCCGGAGAATCCACTGCCGGACGCATTCATCATCGAACCGACAGAGCAAGCCCCCGCCGCTATGGAAGAATTGGCCGAGCATCTACGTAACTGGCCAATGGTGGCACAAGTTCAGCTTGATGCACTCTGGATACGCCGCCTTAATGCCTTCCTGAGCTTTGGGCACCTGTTGGTAGCATTGCTGGGCGCCGTTTTTGCCGCTGGTCTGGTCGCAGTTATGTTTAATACTATCCGCTTGCAAATAGTGTCCCACGCCGCTGAAATCGAGGTTGCCCGCCTGATAGGGGCTACCAGCTCCTATATTCATCGACCATTTTATTATTACGGTGCCCTGCAAGGGGCTTTTGGCGGATTCCTGGCTTTAGCCATGGTCATGGGTGGCATACTTATGCTCTCACGTCCTGTAGCAGAGCTGGCTTCGTTGTACAATGGGCGCTTTCCACTCGCCGGGCCAACGCTACAACACGCTTCGTTGATGGTCTTTGGTGGTGCGTTGTTGGGCTGGCTGGGAGCAAGGTTATCTGTCAGCCTATCCTTGCGCAATCTACCATAGAGCATTCCAGGACAACATCAATATGCCAGATAATTCCCTGCAACACGCCCAGGAACTACTGCTGGAACCTAATAATCTGTTCGAGCGTGATCTAAGCAGTAGTTTTGACCACATCATGCTCCACGATGTCGATTATGCTGATCTTTACTTTCAATATTCGCGCTCGGAAGCATGGAGTCTCGAAGAAGGTATAGTCAAATCCGGCAGTTTTAATATTGGACAGGGCGTTGGGGTAAGGGCCCTCAGCGGTGAGAAAACGGCCTTCGCCTATTCTGACGAGATCAGTCTGCCAGCGCTATCAGACGCCTCGGCTGCCGTACGCGCCATAGCCAGTGCGGGTCATCATGCCAAGTCACCAGCCTTACGTGCGCTCCCGATCTCCAAAACTCTCTATGCGCCAGTTGACCCTATTGCAATTCTGTCATCGGAAGCCAAGGTCAAGCTTCTCGAACGCGTAGAGCAACTGGCGCGCGCTGCCGACCAGCGCGTTATCCAGGTAATGGCCTCGTTGACCGGCGAGCACAATGTAGTACTGATAGCCGGTTCAGACGGACGCTTGGCCGCCGACATTCGCCCGTTGGTGCGACTCTCGGTCACGGTTATCATGCAAGAAGGAGAGCGCCGAGAACAGGGCAGCTCCGGTGGTGGCGGACGTTGTGATTACGCTTACTTCGACGAAGCGCTAATGGAGCGTTACGTGCAAGAGGCCGTTCACCAGGCATCAGTCAACCTACAGGCTGAAGACACGCCGGCCGGGGAGATGACTGTCGTCCTCGGCCCAGGTTGGCCTGGTATCTTGCTGCATGAGGCTATAGGCCATGGTCTTGAAGGAGACTTTAACCGCAAGGGCAGCTCGGCTTTCAGTGGGCGCATAGGTGAGCGCGTCGCCGCTCCAGGCGTGACGGTCTTCGACGACGGCACCATTCCCGACCGGCGAGGTTCGTTGAACATCGACGACGAAGGTAACAGCACGCAGCGCACGGTTTTAATCGAAGACGGTATCCTGAAAGCCTATCTACAAGATAGCCTCAATGCCCGTTTGATGGGTACCGCCAGTACGGGCAACGGCCGACGCGAATCGTTTGCCCATACCACTATACCGCGCATGACCAATACAGCAATGATGAACGGCCGCCACGACCCGCAAGAGATCATTCAATCGGTCAAGAAAGGAATCTATGCCGTCAACTTTGGTGGCGGACAGGTCGATATAACCAGCGGCAAATTTGTCTTTTCGATGTCCGAAGCCTATCTGATCGAAAACGGCAAGCCCGGCAGGCCAGTCAAGGGAGCAACATTAATCGGCAACGGGCCAGACATACTTACACGCGTAACGATGATTGGCAACGACATGCGCCTTGATCCAGGGGTGGGAACTTGCGGCAAGGATGGTCAGGGCGTGCCAGTTGGCGTTGGGCAGCCAACACTGTGTATTGACGGGCTGACCGTTGGCGGCACCGCCTGATCTTGCAAGCCGCCAACGGGCGGGGAGAACGCCACGAGTAAATTAGCGATGCGCAACTTCTTTGCCAGTTGCACTATGCCGCTCTCTTTACGACTACTCTCGCGTGACTGGCGTGCCGGTGAGTTAAGGCTGCTCTTTACGGCCATTTGCATTGCCACCGCAGCGGTGTGCGCCGTTGCTTTTCTCGGTGAGCGTATTGAACGTAGCTTCGGGCAACACACAAGTCAGCTGCTTGGTGCCGACCTGTTGCTCACGGCCGACCACGCCTGGTCACCAGAAATAGCCAAGCAGGCACAGTCGGCGCCATTCAATCTAAATTTTACGCAAACCACAGTTTTCGCCAGCACCTTGCAATCTGCTGGTGTTCCACAATTGGTATCGGTTAAAGCGGTGTCTAAAGGTTACCCGTTGCGTGGAAATTTGCAAACTGCGCCACGCTTGCACGCCGCAGGCAACTTCAGCAGAGACATGCCGACGACGGGAGAGGTTTGGCCGGAAGCTCGCCTGGCGGCGGTGATGAATTTACAGCCCGGCGACCACGTCCAACTGGGCGAGCTGGAATTGAGAGTTGGGCGCATATTGCTTCTTGAGCCTGACCGGGGAGCAAATTTCGCCAATCTGGCGCCCAGAATACTAATGAACATATCTGACTTGCCTGCCACCGGCCTACTTGTTCAAGGTTCTCGCGCCAGATACAACCTGCTTTTTGCGGGCAAAGAAGAGTCTGTAGCCGCCTTTCGCAAGACGATAACCCCACAGTTAGCGCGTGGTGAAAGTATTGAAGATATTGCCACTGCTCGCCCGGCCACCCGTACTGTTATCGAGCGTGGCGTGCGCTTTTTGCGCCTGGCAAGCCTGCTCAGCGTTCTGCTGGCAGCGGTAGCCGTAGCCTTGGCGAGCGAGCGTTTTGTTGAGCGTCATCTTGACGGATACGCAATTATGCGTTGTCTTGGAGCGCAAAAAAAACGCCTGGTTACCCTGCACGTACAAGAGATGATCTGGCTGGGAATATTGGCCGGTGCCAGCGGAGCAGCACTAGGCTACCTGGCGCACTTTGTCCTCTACCAGTGGCTGGCGGGAATAATGGGTATTTATCTCCCCACACCCTCGTTAATGCCGATATCGCACGCTCTAGTGGTTAGCGGCGTTTTATTATTCGGCTTCGCTGCACCCCCCTTGTTGCAAATAGCCCAGGTGCCTGTCCTGCGAGTCTTGCGTCGAGAATATGGCCCAGCGTATGGAGAGTGGCGTGCAGCACCGCTATACGCGTATACGCTTGGCGCCTTGCTATTGCTTTGTTTGATCTTTTGGATTGCCGATGATGCCAAACTGGGCGCTTACGTCAGTCTTGGCTTTGTATGCACCTTTTGCATTTTGTTGTTGTCAGCACGCTCCTCGTTGTGGTTGTTGACGCTTGTCTTACCAACTGGCGCTACAGATAAACGTGCAGTCGGCTTTGGCCTGCGGCGAGCACTATTGGCACTTATCTGCCGACCTTGGGGAGTCAGCCTGCAAATAACCGCACTGGCGCTGGCCTTACTGGCGCTTTTTTTGCTCGCCTTTGTCGAGCGCGGCTTGCTGGAGAACTGGCGGCAAAATATGTCTCCCGAAGCCCCAAACCGTTTTTTAATTAATATCCAGGCTAATCAACAGGCTCCGGTAGCTAATTTATTGAGCAAACACGGTATCATGGATCCGATTGTGCCTATGGTACGCGCGCGTATGACACAGATAGATCAAAGCCCGGTTAGCGCCTCTGACTTCCCTGATGACGTGCGCGCGCAACGGCTTGTGGAACGCGAGTTTAGCCTGTCGTGGAGTAAAGATCTGCCAGCAGGAAACCAAATAGTCACTGGTCGCTGGCAGCTGGCCGGAGAAAAAGGCGTGGCAACGGTCGAACAAGGGCTGGCCAGACGCCTTGGTGTTGTCCCCGGCAGCCGCTTGCAATTCAACGTTGCTGGCCAGTTACTTGACCTGAAAGTGGTTGGCATTCGCAGCCTTCGCTGGGAGAGTATGCAACCAAACTTCTTTGTCATGACCTCTCCGGTCGATTTGAAAAACTTCCCGGCCAGTTACATTGGTAGTTTTCATTTGCCGAAGCAGAATACTTTATTGTCGAGGGAATTACTCAGCGCCTTTCCAAACCTGACATTAATTGACATCAGCGCTATATTGCGACAACTGCATGCCGCTATTGCCCAGGTCAGTCGGGCTGTGCATTTTGTTTTTTTATTTACCGTCCTTGCTGGTTTGCTGGTGCTCTATATTGCGCTGACCGGGGCTTTTGGTACTCGCAAGCACACCGTTGCCATGATGCGCGCGCTGGGTGCCAGTCGTCGACAGGTTCTGACACCCCTGCTGCACGAGCTAGCCTTTTGTGGCCTGCTGGCAGGCCTGCTGGCCGGGGTTGTTACCGTTATATGCGGCATAGTGTTAAGCCGACAACTGTTGCAACTGCCAGTCGGAAGCTGGTTGCAGTTTTCGACGTTATGGCCAATCGTATTTGCTGCCCTGGCGGGGGCATTATTCTCACTCGCAATAGGTGCCCGTGCGACAAACAGGCTGCTGAATACCTCACCTATCCTGGTATTAAGTGAGAACCTGGGTGGCGGGCGTGCCTGATCGGCCTGCCATAGTAGCAACCAACTACTTTTGCAACTCCAGCTCGAGCATCTCGCGCTGCAAGGCAAGCTGACGCGGTAAACGCGCGCCCATTTTGCTGAACCACTCGGCGTGCGAGGATACCTCGGCCTGCCAGGTGGCTGCGTTGATGCTGGTTAATGCTTCAAAATCAGCCTGCTGCAGGTCAAGCCCATCCCAATCAAGGTCTTCAAAACGTGGCATCAAGCCTAGAGCACATTCCTCCGCGTGCACCTTGCCTTGACAGCGCTCAATAATCCACTTCAGCACTCGCATGTTGTCGCCAAAGCCTGGCCAGATGAATTTGCCCTCTTCGTTGGTGCGAAACCAGTTAACGCAAAAGATATTTGGCTTGACGTCAACGCGCGAACCCATCGATAGCCAGTGTTTGAAATAATCACCCATGTGGTAGCCACAAAAGGGCAACATGGCGAAAGGATCGCGCCGTACTACCCCTTGTTGTCCAAACGCAGCGGCTGTTGTTTCTGAACCCAGGGTCGCCGCCAGGTAAACGCCGGAATTCCAGTTGAAGGACTGATATACCAACGGTACAGTGCTGGCGCGGCGTCCGCCAAATATGAAAGCAGATATGGGTACGCCTTCCGGATCTTGCCAGGCGGAGTCCATCGACGGACATTGGATCGCCGGAGCACTAAAGCGCGAATTGGCGTGTGCGGCAACTCGGCCACTATCTGGCGTCCAGTCGTTGCCTTGCCAGTCGATGAGATGCGCCGGCGGCTCGCCAAGGCCTTCCCACCACACATCGCCATCGTCGGTAAGCGCTACATTGGTGAAGATGGTGTTCTCTCGCAGTGAGGCCAGCGCGTTATAGTTGGTCTTCTCTGATGTGCCTGGAGCGACACCAAAAAAGCCTGCTTCCGGGTTTATAGCGTAAAAGCGGGAAACGCCGTCGCTGTCCTGACGTGGTTTGATCCAGGCAATGTCGTCACCTACGGTGCTAACCTTCCAGCCACCCATTGTCTCTGGCGGAATGAGCATGGCAAAATTGGTTTTGCCGCAGGCGGAGGGGAAAGCTGCAGCGACATAGGTCTTTTCACCGCTTGGCGATTCTACGCCCAGAATTAGCATGTGTTCTGCCAGCCAGCCCTCCTGATGGGCCATTGTTGAGGCAATGCGAAGAGCAAAGCATTTTTTACCCAACAACGCATTGCCGCCGTAACCGGAACCGTAAGACCATATTTCGCGCGTTTCCGGATAGTGCACAATGTACTTTGTTGTCGGGTTGCAAGGCCAGGGCACATCGTCCTCTCCTTCGGCCAGCGGTGCGCCGACACTGTGTACGCATGGCACAAATTCCCCATCCTCTCCCAGGGATTGCAATGCCTCTTTGCCCATACGGGTCATAATTTTCATATTCACCACTACGTATGGCGAATCACTGATTTCAACGCCGACGTGGGCCATGGGTGAGCCAATTGGACCCATTGAAAATGGAATGACATACATCGTACGACCACGCATTGAGCCTTTAAAGAGACCGTTCAACGTCTGGCGCATTTTCGCTGGGTCCTGCCAGTTGTTTGTCGGGCCAGCGTCTTCTTCGCTTTGGCTGCAAATAAAGGTGCGGTCTTCTACGCGGGCCACGTCAGAAGGGTCGGAACGCGCTAAAAACGAGTTCGGCCGCTTGGCCTCGTTAAGCTTGATAAGGGTGCCTGATTCGAGCATGGCGCCGGTGAGACGATCAAACTCCTCCTGCGTGCCGTCGGTCCAGACAACTTTCTCTGGCTCTGTCAGCTTGGCGATATCTTCTACCCACTCAACCAATGCTCTGTTTTTCACCCAAGCGGGCGTATTTAGCGATGCAGTCATATATATGATTCCCTGTTGAATTAAAACCTAATTGCACCGCCAGCCAACCGTTGCTCAGGCTGTTAATGCATAACTATGCACATTCTATTACAAATCTCGAGCCAAGTTTAACAAGAAGAAATTAACCGCCCGCACCACTCGCACCTGGTGTATCGTATCCTATTTTCATATACGCTTCATGCAGGTAGTTGATAGAATTCGCCTGGTCGCTCTTCATTCATCGGGTTATCGCTTTATTCTGAAAGGATCAAACATGTATCGTGCCGCTATTATGTTACTGAGCCTATTTGCAGCCGGCGCTGTTGCTGGCGAATATACCAACTTTGTCGGTATGCGCTTTGTCGATGTTGCCGCTGGCAAGTTCATTATGGGCAGTTGTACGGCAAGCAAGGGTATGCCAAATGGCTCACTGGAGTGCAAGAGCGGCGTGCAGGATAATAACGCAGGCCCCGACGAGCTTCCCCAGCACTTGGTGCATATTAAATACGGCTTCCAAATGGCTGCACATGAGGTAACGCTGGGCCAGTACAGGAAATTTGTCCAGGCAACCGGCAGCGAGGGGCTGCAAGATAAGGGGTTTGCCAAATTCAACGTGCACGGCGAAGACGCACCGGTGACCTATGTTACCTGGAATGACGCACAGGCCTATATTCGCTGGCTCAACATGAACAAGCCAAAGGAAGACGCCGGAGTGTACAGGCTGCCTAGTGAGGCCGAGTGGGAGTATGCCGCTCGGGCCGGCAGTTCAAGTATTTACCCGTGGGGCAACGAAGTTGGCAAGGGTAACGCCAGTTGCAAGAAGTGTGGTAGCGACTGGGACGGACAACGCCCATCGCCAGTCGGAAGTTTCAAGCCAAACCAGTTCGGGTTATATGATATGGTCGGCAACGTCTGGGAATGGCTTGAGGACTGCGGACATAACAATTATGACGGTGCTCCGTCAGACGGTTCGGCCTGGGTGACGCAATGTACCGACGCCAAGGGAGTAGACAACGGCCGCGTGGTTCGTGGGGGCTCTTGGGACAGCGACCCAATTCATCTACGTACCGCGTACCGTAACAGCTACCCGCATTACAAAACTAATGACGTGATCGGTTTCAGGGTCGTGCGCGCCGCTCCCTGATTACATGTATAGTCAATGCTGCGCCAGCAATCAATAGGCAAAGTGCGACTACCGGCCAGCTTCCCCAACGCAAAAAAGGCGTCAGGCCGCTGTAACCTTGCACCTGGTCATGTAATACTCCCCTGGTAAAGGCAGGCAGGCTGGCTTGCAGCTCACCGCGAGGGTTGATAATTGCTGTCATGCCTGTATTGGTGGCACGTAAAAAGGGACGCCCGGTTTCCAGCGCACGCATGCGCGCAATTTGCAAATGTTGGCCCTGCGCCAGTGAATTTCCGAACCAGGCTGTGTTGGACATGTTGACCAATAAATTGGCCTCTCGCGCCCCCTCAATTAACTCGTCGCCAAATACGTCTTCAAAGCAAATGTTTACAGCCACTTTAAGGCCAGCCAGCCGCATGGATGGCTGCTTATCGGCACCCGCACTAAAGTCTGACAGAGGAATATGTAGCCATTGCATTACCCATTTGAAACCTGATGGTGGAAATTCGCCAAATGGTACCAAGTGCCGCTTGTTGTAGACTTGTTCCTTGTTAGCCCCAATGCTAGCAGCAGAATTGAAGTAGGAACGATGATCACCGGTTATGGTGCCGAATAGCAAATCTCCACCCTCGCGCAGAGCCAGTCGCCTAATACTTTGCAAATATTCTGCTGGAAGGGCCGACAAATTTACTGGAAAGGAGGTCTCAGGCAACACTGTCAATTGTGCCGGGTACGCGGAGATCAAATTACGGTAAGTTGCCATGGTAGCGCCCAGGTGGTCAGGATCAAATTTTATCGGCAGGGCAACATTGCCTTGTATTATGGCCACATGAATTGGTTCTTTGTCTGCCTCACTCCACGCAACGGGGCGCAGTAATAAACCTGATAGCAAAAGTGCAAGCGCCAACAACGCGCCTTGCCACCTGCAATATAACAATGCTGCAACCAGAGCAGCACTAAAGGAGAGCCCGAAAACACCAAAAAGCGGTGCAAACCCTGCCAGAGGGCTTGCAGGGGCGTGCGCATAGCCAAGAGCCAACCAGGGGAAGCCACTGAATACCCAGCTGCGCATCCAGTCAGAGAGCGTGTATAAGGCGGCAAACAGCAGAGCTTTCCAAAGAGGTGCAATGGCTACTACCATAACCGTCGCTTTGAGCCTGAAATAGCTGTAGGCAACCAGCGTCGGGAATAGAGCGCACAGCAGACAAAACAATATGGTAGCCAGGATTGCCAGCGGCATGGGCATGCTGCCATATACCGACAGGCTGACATATACCCAGGAGACACCGGTTAGAAACAGGCCGCTGCCAAATGATAATCCACATAATATGGCCTGCCGTGAATTGCTTGCCCTGTTTAGGAGCACGAACCATATTCCCCACAGCACCAGGCTTATCCACCACCACCCAAACGGTTCGAACGCAAAGACTCCAGATGCGCCAAGCAGTGCGCAAAGTGTACAATGTCGTACAACTACAGAAATCTTGATGGGTGACACCTTCTTATACTTTTCCCGAGCCAATTTTATTTTGTACTGTCGGGCTTGTGCGCTTGGCGCTCTGCCCGCTCAGGAGTCGTCTGGCGTTTCCTCGGCAACACGTCTGGTTGTCGCCGGCTGGCCTGAAGAATCGTCTGTAGCTAGTGGGGAAACCAGCAAGGTATATATGCGGCGGCTATCAGAACGCAATACGGTAAAGCGTAAACCGGCTATTTCAAGTGTCTCGTTGCGATTGGGTACCCGGCCCAACTTGCGTAGCATTAGTCCGCCAATCGTATCAAACTTCTGGTCAGTTATTGTTGTATTGAAGAAGGCGTTAAAATCATCCAGTTCAGTTTTTGCCTTCACACGATACTGGCCCGTTGAATCACGGCGTATATTGTCGTGCGCTTCGTCAAAATCATATTCGTCCTCGATATCGCCGACGATTTGTTCCAGAACGTCCTCAATAGTAACCAGTCCAACGACGCCGCCATACTCGTCAACAACGATGGCCATATGATTACGTGAGGCACGAAACTCACGCAGTAGCACGTTTAGACGTTTAGCCTCAGGGATAAATACAGCCGGACGCAAACAGTCCCGGAGATTAAAGTCTGATTCGGTTTGCATACGCAACAGATCTTTAGCCAGTAATATACCGATCACGTTATCACGGTCGGCATCATCAATCACTGGAAACCTCGAATGGGCAGCGCTGATTACCGCTGCAATTATTTTTTCAAGTGGAGCGGCAATGTCAATGACGTCCATTTGGGCCCGTGGAACCATGACCTCAGCCACACGTGTTTCCCCTGCAGCCAGCGCACCCTCGGTAATGCTCAGAGCATCAGTGTCAATCAGGTCGCGTTCATTAGCCTCACGCAGAATATGTAGCAACTGTACCCGGTCTTCAGGTTCACGCAGCCAAAAACCAAACGAGCGCTTAAGCAAGGCGACGATGCGAGCCAGGAAAGATATATTAACAACATGCTCGGGTTCAGGTTCTGAATCCATATGACCGTCTTATCTATCAAGCGTATGGGTCATCATACCCCAGCTTACCAAGAATCTCCCGTTCTCTTTTTTCCATTGCAGATGCTGATGCTTCCTCCTGATGATCCCAGCCTTGCAGGTGTAGCACACCATGCAATACCAGATGGGCGTAATGCGCTTCAAGTGCCTTGCCTTGTTCGAGAGCCTCTGTAGCCACGACAACCGGGCACAGCAACAAATCGCCCTCGACACGAGGCGACGCAGCATATGAAAAGGAAAGCACATTGGTGGCACGGTCAATGCCACGGTATCGCAGGTTGATGGCGCGGCAATCATCTTCCGCTGCCAGTCGGATAGTGATATCACCGCCGCCAGCCAGAGAAGCGCGCACCCAGAATCTAAACTGGCTGGTAGTCGGAAGTGTGCCAGCGGCATTGTTATCATCTTCACCACACACAGCATACTGAACGTTCAGATTCAGCTTCCTGCTGGCGGCAAGCACCGGCATTGCAGTCAGATGCGTGCGAGAGATTTGCAAATCATCAGTGGATAATTACCTCTACTCGCCGGTCTGGTGCCAAGCAGTCAACCAAGGCGCGGTTGCGTCCGCTTTCCGGTCTCTGGGTACAAGAACCACCTGTCACAGGATTCGATTCGCCACGCCCTTCGGTGGACATGATTGAGACGGGGATGCCCAGATTGGCCAGGTAGTTCCTGACAGTAGAGGCGCGTCGTTCGGAAAGATCCTGGTTATAGGAATCAGAACCGAGGCGATCAGTATAGCCAACAATTCTCATAGAGGTTGGCGCAGGGGTAATCTGCTTGTATTTGGCTGCCAGATCTTCCAGCTCTCGCTTGCCGCGCGGTTGCAGGCTGGCCTTGGCCAGACGGAACAGGGCATCAGCCGAAAGCGAAATTGTCCTGGGGGCCGCAGGGGCATGGGCAGGGGCGGGTGCTGCCGTTGGAATCAACGCCAACGCCCGTCGATCCAGCTCTGCACGATCAGTTCCTACTGCTACTGGTGCCTCAACCGGGCACATATCTTCCAGGCGCATTTCCTCAATATCATCCTGTTCTGGTGTTTCATCATCCTCATCCTCATGCGGACGGAATCCCAGAAAATCCAGCAGCTTGCCCATGTGCTGATAAACGGTAAAATATGCAATAGCTAGGTTGACCTCTGAGTCCACCGCAGACAGGCGAGCATTGAACAATTCGTTTTCGGTGTCCAGCAAATCCAGCAGGGAGCGCTGTCCGATATTGTACTGCTCGCGGTATGCATCACGAGCCCGCTCCAGAAGTATCACCTGCGTAGCCGTAGACTCATGGTATCGCCTTTCGCGAATGGAGTTGCTGTAGGCTATTGACAAGCTCTGCCGCAGGTCGCGGCAAGCTTTTTCACGCAGATCGAATGCGGCGTACCTTAAAGCTCCCTGTTTGCGCATCAGCGCCAGGTCTGCGCCACCGCGAAACAGGTTCCAGTTGGCGTTCGCCTCTACGTAGTCAGACCTGTTGGTACTTGGAATGTCATTTAGATTTCTTGTTCTGTCAGCATTGGCAGTAATGCTAATTTGAGGGTAGAAGCGCGAGCGCGAGCCGTTTCTGGCGTAATGGTAAACCATAACGTTTTCTACAGCCGAGCGCATGTTTGGATTATTCAAAAATGCGATTCTTTGCGCTTCCAGCTCGGAACCCGGCATGGCACTGGCCAGGTTGTTCGGACCGTACATTGCTCCACCGGGCAATTCTCCCATGATGCGCTGATAACGCGCGCTACGATCGTGTAGGTTGGAGGTCTCAGTGGTGACGTTTGCTTCCGCCAACGCCAGACGGCTGGCAGCCTGATCCTGGTCTACACGTTTGCCTACGCCTTGTTGCACACGACGGGCTATTTGCTCGTAAATTGCACGGTGCAGAACATAAAAATCTTCGGTCAACCCGAGGCGTAAGCGGTAGCGGATAACCTCGTAGTAGGCTTCAGCTGCCTGTCTGGCGATATCCTCAGAGACAGCGATAAGATCATAGTAGGCCTTGACTTTCGACTTGCCATATTGGCGGACGTTGTTAATGGTTCCAAAACCTCTAAAGATCATCTGGTTCAAGGTAAGAGAGTACGGGGTGGATCTGGTATAGCGGCCTGTATTTAACTCATCACGGCCTGTTGTTGATACCACGCCTTGCACATCTTCGCCCACATCGTAACCGCTTTGCCTGTCTTTTTGCCTGCCAACATTACCTGTATAGTCAATGGTCGGAAAAAAATCTGCCCGAGCAACCTTGACGTCTTCTACTGCTGCACGAAACAGGTGATAGCTCTCCAGCACTTCGGGATTGGTCAACAGGGCCTTGCCAACGGCATCTTTGAGCGTGGTTGATGGACCATAATAGGTAGGCTGCTGACTGGCGCCTGCGACATTAGTGGCAGGTTGGCCCTGAGTTGTTGCTTGTGTGGGTTGATTTGCCAATTGCCCTGGCGTAGGAGCATGCGGAGCATACTGGGCGCCTGCCGCAGTGCCGGTATATGGTGTTGTTGGCCTTTGATTTTGATACGCTGGCTGCTGTGCGGAGCCTGCCGGGAATCCTGACACTGGTCCCGAAGGCGGCGGGGGGACGTTGCTTTGCGCCATCGACTGGAAGCTGGTAGGCGCAACAGACACCAGTAGTGCAACCATCACCAACCGCTGTTGAACACTCGCCAATTTGCTCATACCAATACCCTTTCTGGTGCGAAAATAGAAACATGGCAGCATAACGCAATCAAAATTCCCTTGCCAGGTGGTTTTCATGCGGATGCAAAGCCCTACGCTACAGTGGTTACGTAAGGCTTGTCGTGCGAAGTATACTGCTTTGGGGAGCAATTGTCTGTAGTAGCTCGATAAATACTTTTATTACCGCCACACCGGACACAGGTACTGCTGTTCTGCTCTGGTTCAGCTCTACACAGGCCAATACGCCTGACAAATCCAAGCACCGACATGGTAGATTGATTGCTAGGGCTGCCTCTGCCGACACCCCCTAGATATGCTTATGCTGACTCTAGTGGCAGACCCAAGCTACACAGGCTACTCACATATCTATGCATTGAGGACATTATATGCACGTCACTGTAGACTTTCAAGGCGATGATTATGGCTGATTTGGCGTTTGTTGGCTGTCTGAAAATCATTCCCTCCCTACTGGTACAGGAAGACACGGCTTGCTATTGTAATACGTAAGAAGGGTATGCTATAGTTGCGGGTTCAAGTGACGCTGTCGGGATATTATTGGCGTCGTGCTGCCCGGGGTTAGATGAGTAGCTGGATGCACATGATCCTGGCCTTAGTAGGCTTTAATAAATTCCCGTATTCGGGTTCCAAAACTACCCGCAGGTAGCGGGGCAAGTTGGAGAATGAAAAAATGATTCAAATGCAGACTCGCCTGGGCGTCGCCGATAATAGTGGCGCGCGTTCGGTAATGTGTATCAAGGTGCTGGGGGGTTCCAAGCGCCGGTACGCAGCTATTGGTGACATTATCAAGGTTAGCGTCAAGGATGCCGCGCCTCGTACACGTGTCAAGAAGGGCGATGTTTACAACGCGGTCGTAGTACGAACTGCCAAGGGAGTTCGTCGTGCCGACGGGGCGCTTGTCAAGTTTGATGGCAATGCAGCTGTTCTGCTGAACAACAAGCTCGAACCGGTTGGTACGCGGATCTTTGGTCCGGTTACACGTGAATTGCGCACCGAGCGCTTCATGAAAATCGTTTCACTTGCACCGGAAGTGATATAGGAACTGACATGAAGCTCATTAGAAAGGGCGACGAGGTCGTCGTAATTACCGGCAAGGACAAGGGAAGGCGTGGCACTGTTTTGCGCCGAGTTGATGAGCACAAAGTCGTCGTCGAGGGCATTAATCGCGCCAAAAAGCATACCAAGCCCAACCCGGCAAAAGGTGAGGCCGGTGGCATAGTCGATAAGGACATGCCCATTCACATTTCAAATATTGCGCTCTACAACCCGGATACGCAAAAAGCCGATCGTGTTGGCTTCAAGGTGTTGGAAGACGGTCGCAAGGTGCGGGTTTTCCGCTCCAACGGCCAACAAGTGGAGGCATAAATGGCGCGTTTACAAGAACATTACCGCAACACGGTTGCGCCGGACCTGATTAAGCAGTTCGGCTACAAGTCAAACATGCAGGCACCTCGCATCAGTAAGATCACATTGAACATGGGAGTTGGTGAGGCGGTTGCAGATAAAAAGGTGCTCGAACAAGCTTTCAACGACATGCTTAGTATTGCCGGGCAAAAACCGGTTATCACTCGCGCCCGTAAATCGATTGCTGGCTTCAAGATTCGCGATGGCTACCCAATTGGCTGCATGGTTACCCTGCGTGGGCCACGCATGTTTGAGTTTCTCGACCGCCTGGTATCGGTCGCGTTGCCGAGGGTGCGTGATTTTCGTGGTTTAAGCGCCAAAGGTTTTGATGGGCGCGGCAACTATAACCTTGGCGTTAAAGAGCAAATTATTTTTCCTGAAATTGAATACGACAAGATTGATGCGTTGCGCGGTCTGAATATCAGCATTACCACCACCGCTGAAACTGACGCGGAAGGCCAGGCGCTACTCGCAGCCTTCCGTTTCCCGTTCAAGAACTGATCACCGTTAATTGAGGCTATCTATGGCGAAACTATCCCTGGTTAATCGCGAAGAAAAACGCCGCAAACTGAACGAGCGCTATGCCAAAAAGCGCGCGAGCTTGCTGGCAACCATCAATAACAGCAAATTGGCGGACGGCGAGCGCTACGAAGCGCGCCTCAAGCTGCAACAATTGCCGCGTAATTCGAGTCCAACGCGCCAGCGTAACCGCTGCCAGCTTACCGGGCGTCCGCGCGGCTTTTTTCGCAAGTTTGGATTGTGCCGTCTGAAGATTCGTGAGCTGGCTTTTCGTGGCGAAATTCCCGGTGTTATTAAGGCCAGTTGGTAACAGGAGGATAACAAATATGTCTATGAGTGATCCTGTCGCCGATATGCTGACTCGCATCCGCAATGCCCAAATGGCAGCAAAGCAAAGCGTATTGGTGCCCACCTCCAAGCTCAAAAAGGCTATTGCCTCGGTTTTGCAGGACGAAGGTTATATAGACTCATTCGCTGAGCGTGAAATCAACGGCAAATGCACATTGGAACTGGCGCTCAGGTACTACGGCGGGCGTCCGGTTATTGAGCACATTGAACGTGTCTCGCGACCAGGATTACGCGTATATAAAGGATGCCATGACATTCCAAAGGTAATGAACGGACTTGGGATATCAATTGTGTCAACCCCCAAAGGGATAATGACAGATCGCAAAGCGCGTGCCAGTAACGTGGGTGGCGAAGTCCTTTGCTATGTAGCCTGAGCGGAGAACGCATCATGTCAAGAATCGGTAAAAACCCTGTTGTTATTCCGGCTGGAGTAGAAGTCAAGCTGACGGCAGATAGAATTGTGGCCAAGGGACCAGTTGGTGAGCTATCAATGGTTACTTGTCCGGCTATCAAGGTTGAGCAAAAAGGTAGCGAGTTGCTGTGCTCACCAGTGAAGGAGGCGCACAACTCCCGGGCAATGTGGGGAACCACCCGCGCCAACCTGCAAAATCTGGTAACCGGAGTTGGTAGCGGATTTGAAAAAAAACTAACCCTGAGTGGGGTTGGTTATCGCGCCCAGGCGCAAGGCGACACTCTCAATCTGACACTTGGTTTTTCGCATCCAGTGGCCCACAAGATGCCCGCTGGCGTCCAGGTAGAAACTCCAACGCCGACCGAGGTAGTCATTAAAGGCGCTGACCGCCAGAAAGTTGGTCAAGTGGCAGCCGAGGTTCGCTCATACCGTCCCCCCGAGCCGTACAAAGGCAAGGGGGTGCGCTACTCAGATGAAGTTGTGATTATGAAAGAGGCTAAGAAGAAGTAAGCCATAAGCAAGTGCAAAAGGACAGCAGTATGCAAGATAATCGTAAATCACGTATTCGCAGGGCCAGGCGTGTGCGAGGCCAGATCGGGGCGCAGACCAGACTGTGCGTCTTTCGCAGTAATTTGAACATTTATGCGCAGGTTATTTCACCTTGTGGTGGCAAGGTGCTGGCATCTGCTTCGACACTGGACCCGGTCGTTAAAAAGAACTTGAAAAATGGTGGTGATATTCCGGCAGCACGCGAAGTGGGCAAGTTGGTCGCCGAGCGCGCACAAAAGGCCGGGGTTGACAAGGTTTCTTTCGACCGCTCAGGATTTCGTTATCACGGTCGTGTGCGCGCCCTTGCTGAGGCGGCTCGGGAAAACGGCCTGCACTTTTAGGTGGCATACTAACGAGGTTTTATCATGGCAAAACCACAAAGCAGAAAACAGCAACTATCTAACGATCGTGACGATGGCTTACGCGAAAAAATGGTGTCCGTTAACCGGGTCACCAAAGTAGTTAAGGGCGGTCGGATCCTTGGCTTTGCAGCGCTCACAGTTGTGGGTGACGGCGATGGCAGGGTTGGCATGGGTAAGGGCAAAGCGCGTGAAGTGCCAGTGGCGGCACAAAAGGCCATGGACGAGGCGCGCCGCCGCATGCGCAAAGTAAGCCTCAAGCAAGGCACCGTACACCACACGGTTATCGGCCGTCACGGGGCAACCAGGGTGATGATTCAGCCGGCGCCTGAGGGGGCTGGCATAATTGCCGGTGGTGCCATGCGTTCTGTTTTTGAAGTTGCTGGCGTCACCAACGTAGTAGCCAAGGCGCACGGCTCGACCAATCCGTATAACATTGTTCGCGCTACAATCAATGGTCTCGTTGCTATCAAGACCCCAGCTGAAATAGCCGCCAAGCGCGGAAAAAGTGTCGAAGAAATAATGGAGTAAGCCGCAATGGCAAAACAAACAATCAAGGTTACTCAAGTCAAGAGCAAAATCGGCAGCAAGCAGTCACACCGGGCTACTTTGCGAGGCCTTGGCCTGAAGCGCATGCACCAGACGGTTGAACTGCCAGACACGCCGGAGGTACGTGGCATGGTTAACAAAATCTCCTACCTGGTTAAATACGAATAAGTAAGGGTGCATAACATGCGACTAAACAAACTAAAACCAGCCACCGGTAGCAGCCAAGCTAAAAAACGCGTTGGACGCGGCATGGGTTCTGGTTTCGGCAAGACTTGTGGGCGCGGTCATAAAGGACAAAAATCACGTGCCGGCGGCTTTCACAAGGTTGGCTTTGAAGGCGGCCAGATGTCCTTTGCACGCCGTCTACCGAAGCGCGGCTTTACATCACGCACAGCCGGGCAACAGCTTGAAGTGCGACTGTTTGAACTTGAAAAGCTGAGCGAAGCTCGGGTAGATCTTTCAACCCTGAAAAAGGCAGGCATTGTCCCCGCGAACGCCAAGGGAGCCAAGGTTATTCTATCTGGCGAGCTAAGCAAGAAAATACACCTTTGCGGCATAGCTGCCAGCAAGGGCGTGCGCGCCGCAATTGAAAAATGTGGCGGCTCTGTCGAAGGCGGCGCGGAGAAACAAGCTGACGAGGCACCGGTAGATAAGGGGCAAGGTAAGCAGGCAGTGGCCAAACAAACCGCTGACGTAGCAAAGCAGGCTGAGAAGGAATAATACACTTGGCGCTGCTCGATTCCTTTACATCCGGAAGCACTGCCAAGGCAGGAAGCAAGTTTGGCGACCTGAAAAAGCGTCTTCTTTTCTTGCTGGGAGCCATGGTCGTCTATCGCCTGGGAACCCATGTTCCCGTACCTGGCATTGACCCTCAGGAACTGGCAGCGCTCTTCCAATCGCAGCAGGGCGGCCTGTTGAGCATGTTCAACATGTTTTCTGGTGGAGCGCTATCGCGCTTTTCCATTTTTACGCTCGGCATCATGCCCTACATTTCTGCCTCGATTATCATGCAATTGATGTCGGTGGTTAACCCGCATCTGGAAGCTCTGAAAAAAGAAGGCGAAGCCGGCAGGCGCAAAATAACCCAATATACCCGTTACGGCACCGTGTTGCTGGCCCTCTTCCAGGCCATAGGCGTAGCTGTCGCCCTCGAGTCGCAACCGGGCTTGGTGTATGACCCCGGCATGTTGTTCAGGGTAACGACCGTCACCAGTCTGGTAACCGGCACCATGTTCCTGATGTGGCTCGGTGAGCAAATAACTGAGCGCGGGCTTGGCAACGGTATTTCCCTGATCATATTCGCCGGCATTGTTGCAGGGCTGCCAAACGCCATTGCTGGGTTGTTTGAGCTGGTGCGCACAGGCGCCATGCACCCTGTGTCAGCTCTGTTCATCTGCGCACTTGCCTTTTTGGTCACAGCCTTTGTCGTCTTTGTTGAGCGTGGCCAACGCAAGGTGTTGCTCAATTATGCCAAGCGCCAGGTAGGTAATAAAATTATGGGCGGACAAAGTTCGCACCTGCCGCTCAAGCTAAACATGTCTGGCGTTATTCCACCTATCTTTGCTTCTTCGGTCATCCTTTTTCCAGCCACGCTCGCCAGTTGGTTCAGTAGTGGCGACTCCATGCTGTGGTTAAGAGATCTGTCGTTATCACTATCGCCTGGACAGCCTGTTTACGTGCTCATTTATGCTGCGGCTATCATATTTTTCTGTTTTTTTTACACTGCATTAGTGTTTAACTCCAAGGATACCGCCGACAATCTGAAAAAATCCGGTGCCTTCGTGCCAGGCATACGGCCAGGTGAACAAACAGCACGATACCTTGACAAGATACTCATGCGCCTAACACTGGTCGGCGCGGTTTATATAACCCTTGTTTGCCTACTGCCAGAGTTCCTGATTCTGAAATGGAACGTGCCTTTTTATTTTGGCGGCACCTCGTTGTTGATTATTGTGGTTGTCACTATGGACTTTATGTCACAACTGCAGGCCTATGTGATGTCGCACCAATATGAAAGTCTGCTGAAAAAGGCCAATTTCAAGGGTGGGTTGCCCATGATGAGTCGCTAGCCATGGCCAAGGACGACTGCATAGAAATGCAGGGCGAGGTGTTGGAAAACCTCCCCAACGCGACCTTCAAGGTCAAACTGGAAAACGGCCACGTTGTGCACGGCTTTATTTCAGGCAAGATGCGTATGCATTACATCCGCATCCTGCCGGGAGACAAGGTAACGGTACAGATGACACCTTACGACCTGACCAAGGCGCGCATTGTGTTTCGTACCAAATAGGACTACGAACAACCTTTTGATAAATTGATTGAACGACAACATAAGTTTGAATTTTTTTATTGACATGCTAATAACGCAGTAACGCCGCTTGAGGGCAACGTAAAGACAAACTGGGAGTCGGATATGAAAGTAATGGCATCGGTAAAACGCATCTGCCGCCACTGTAAGGTAATCAGGAGGCACGGGGTAGTGCGCATAATTTGTAAGGATCCACGCCACAAGCAGCGTCAGGGATAATAAACCTTCTCACTGGATGAGCGAATCTGTTTTTTTATGTTTATTAGTCAGTTAGGTAATGGAGTAAAGCAATGGCCCGTATAGCAGGGGTAAACGTTCCGGATCACAAGCATGCTGAAATCGCCTTGACAGCTATATATGGCGTTGGACGAAGTAGTGCACAGAAAATATGCGCCGCCGCTCGCATCAGTCATTCGGCAAAGATAAAGGATCTTACAGACACAGAGATGGAACGGCTACGTAAGGCTGTTGGCCATCTAACAATTGAGGGCGACTTGCGCCGTGAAGTTACCATGAGCGTCAAGCGGCTCATGGACTTGGGGTGCTACCGTGGGCTTCGCCACCGTAAGGGATTGCCTTGCCGTGGCCAACGCACCCGCACCAATGCACGCACTCGTAAGGGTCCGCGCAAGGCAATCGCCGGTAAAAAGAAATAAGGAACCCATTATGGCAAACGTCAAAGTCAGGAAAAAGGTCAAAAAGAATGTGGCCGAAGGCATTGCTCACATTCACGCCTCTTTCAACAACACAATCATCACCATAACAGATCGCCAGGGTAATACGCTTGCCTGGGCGACTTCCGGTGGTTCTGGCTTTCGCGGTTCGCGAAAATCAACGCCTTTTGCGGCACAGGTGGCTGCGGATACCGCTGGTAAGGGAGCACAAGAGTGCGGCGTTATAAACCTGGAGGTACGCATTAAAGGTCCTGGCCCAGGACGCGAATCTTCGGTGCGCGCCCTGAATAACCTGGGGCTGAAAATCACCGCTATCACAGACGTAACGCCTGTGCCACACAATGGTTGCCGTCCGCCAAAACGGCGTCGTATATAAGGAGAAGTAACACTATGGCTCGCAACCTTGATTCGAGATGCCGTCAATGCCGCAGAGAAGGCGAAAAATTATTCTTGAAAGCTGAGAAATGTTTTTCCGATAAGTGTGCAATTGAACGCCGCTCATACGCTCCAGGACAGCACGGGCAACGCTCGGGAGCACGGCTGTCCGACTATGGCGTGCACCTGCGCGCCAAGCAAAAAATTCGCCGCATTTATGGTGTGCTTGAGCGTCAGTTCCGTAAAACTTTTGCCGAAGCTGCGCGTCGCAAAGGTAAAACGGGTGAAAACCTGTTGCAACTGCTTGAGTCGCGCCTCGACTCAGTCGCCTACCGCATGGGTTTTGGTGGTTCGCGCAACGAAGCGCGCCAGGTAATTCGGCACAAAGGTATCAAGGTCAATGGTCGCCGCGTTAATATCCCCTCCTACGAAGTCAAGCCTGGCGATGAGATTGAACTCAGCGAGCACGCAAAAAAACATTTACGCAACAAGGCGGCGATGGAAGCAGCCGAAAACCGTGGATTTCCCGAGTGGATCAGCGTGGATCTGAAAGCTGGTTGTGGTATTTACAAGGCGCGCCCAATGCGAGAAGAGCTGTCGCCAACCATTAACGAGGGCTTGGTTATCGAGTTGTACTCAAAATAATCAAAGTAAGAATAGTATTCAGAACGGCTATGGCACTGCGGCAGTAAATTAATTTGCCGTAATGAAAATGATTTCAATAAGGGATTCATAATGCAACTAAACCAGGAACTGTTTAAACCACGCATCATTGACGTGCATAACCTTTCAGAAGTGGAAGCCAGGGTCGTAATGGAGCCATTTGAGCGCGGCTATGGTCATACGCTCGGTAATTCTTTGCGTCGCATTTTGCTTTCTTCCATGCCGGGTTACGCGCCCACAGAGGTTGAAATCAACGGTGTCTTGCACGAGTATTCCAACATTGACGGCGTAGAGGAAGACGTTGTAGATATATTACTCAACCTGAAGGGCGTTGTCTTCAAACTACACAACCGCAGCCGTACAGTGCTGCAACTGGAAAAAGCTGGAGCCGGTCCGGTACTGGCAAGCGACATAACTGTTCCGCACGATGTAGAGATAATCAACCCTGATCACGTCATTGCCCACCTGTCTGCCGGTGGGGTTCTGAATATGGAAATCGCTGTCGAGCAGGGGCGGGGCTACGTGCCGGGCAACATGCGCTACCTGGAAGACAAGAAAAGCATAGGAAAATTGGTACTTGACGCATCCTTTAGTCCGGTTGAGCGTGTCAGTTATCATGTCGAAAGCGCCCGTGTCGAACAACGTACTGACCTTGACAAACTGGTCATGGAAATCAAAACCAATGGCTCCATAGGTCCAGAAGAAGCGGTTCGCCACGCTGCCCGTTTGTTGATTGATCAGCTTTCCCTGTTTGCGGAGCTGGAAGGCACAGCCCCTGCCGAAGAAGACGTAATACCGGCCGTAGCCCCGGTGCTGCTTCGTCCGGTCGACGATTTGGAGCTTACAGTGCGCTCGGCCAACTGTCTAAAGGCTGAAAACATTTACTACATAGGCGACCTGATCCAGCGTACAGAAAACGAGCTCTTGAAAACACCTAATCTGGGACGCAAATCACTAAATGAAATCAAGGACGTTCTGGCGAGTCGTGGACTAACCTTGGGCGTCAAGCTGGAAAACTGGCCACCCGCTGGTCTGGATCGCATTTGAGCGCCAGCCAGATATGAAAGGATAATCGTATGCGTCACCACTCAGGACTTCGTAAACTCAATCGCACCGGCAGCCATAGACTGGCCATGCTGCGCAATATGACGGTATCCTTGCTCAAGCACGAAAGCATCAAGACAACCGTACCCAAGGCCAAGGAATTACGTCGTGTCGCCGAGCGTATTATTACGCTGGGCAAAAAGCCCTCTGTCGCCAATAGAAGGCTGGCCTTTCAGCGCTTGAGAGACCGGGAAACGGTCAGCAAGCTTTTTGATGAACTGGGCCCGCGTTTCACCGCACGCAATGGAGGTTATCTGCGTATTTTAAAATGTGGTTACCGCGTTGGTGACAATGCGCCGATGTGCTTTGTCGAACTAGTTGAACGATCTGACTATGACCAAGCAGATGAGTCACAGTTGGAAGGCAAGACATCAATACCAAACGTCAAGAGCAGCAAAAAGGCCACTACTACCGGCGGTGACCATTTGCCTGAAACCACTGCCACTGACGCAGAGGCTGACGATGGTAGCAACACCGAGCAGGAGAAGGCGTTGCCTGTCGCCGGACAGAACGCAGAATTTGCCAAAACTGAAGTTGCTGACCCTGCACCAGAAGATGCTGATGCATCTGCATCTGCTACTTCTGACGAAGCGGAAGAAGAGCAAAAGGCAAACGCTGTTTCACATGACGACAAAGGACCGGTCTAAGCAGCATGACTCGCGCCACGAGCCGCTGGGCGTTATTTCGCATCGTGGCACTGGGTGCAGTAGCGCTGGGTTTGGCAACCGGCAGCCAGCAAGCTGCTTCAAGCGAGAAAAAAAACTATCACAGTTGGCGTAACGGCCAGGCAATATTTGAAATCTTGCTCGGTGAGTTTGCTATACAACACAAAGACCTGCCTCTGGCAGGACGTATCTACGACAAGTTAGCCAATAAAAGCAAGGACTCGGCAGCCTTTGGCCGCGCTATTGAGATTGCCTCGCACCAGCAAGATGATAAGCGCGTTATGCGGTTGTCCAGGCTATGGGTAAAAGCGGAACCCGACAATTTAAGCGCCCGCAAGACCCTGGTTGCCGCTCTGGTGCGAAAGGGCCAAGGCCATGGGCTGATTGAGCAAATAAAATATCTGTTGAAGCATGACAAGACACGCTTGCCTAACAGTTTGCTTGGATTAAATAACCTGTTTAATAGATTCAAAGACAAACAGGCTGTTATGCGTATGGTGGGTCAACTTACCGCGCCTTACCTTGAAATACCGGAATCACAACTGGCGCGTGCCATTGCCGCCGTCAACGCCAAGGATATTGCAGCGGCTCTCAACTCAAGCAGTGCGGCGCTTGCTCTTCGCCCTGACTGGCACAGGGCGGCATTGTTGAAGGCCAGCTTGCTGGCCAGGCAATCGTCTAATGCGTCAATACAGTTCCTAAACGACTACCTACTAGAAAATCCTCAAGCGCGTGAAGTACGCCTGCAACTTGCTCGTCGATATGCGGCCAACAAACAATACGATCAATCGCGTGAGCAATTCGAGTTCCTGTTGAAAAATAAACGTGACGATCCTAACCTGATCTACCCGCTTGTTGTGCTCTCAATGCAGGGAAATGACCTAACATACACTAAAAAACTTCTGAATCGTTTGTTGAAGTTGGAAACCAAGGACCCAGGCAAGGTACGCTTTTTTATTGGGCAACTGGCTGAGCAGGAAAAAGACAGCAAGCAAGCCATAACGGAATACGAAAAAGTAACTGACGGATCACAGTATCTGGCGGCCCGCATTGCCATGGCCAAAATCCACGCTAGAGAAGATCGTCTTGAGATGGCACGCGAAATCTTGCAAAACAGCCTGGGACTCAATGAGAGAGAAAGGGTGCAACTGTGGCTTAGTGAGACGCAATTGCTACGCGAGGCCAAACAAAATAACGCGGCTGCTGAGGTGCTATTAAAGGGCCTGAAAAAATATCCCGATCAGCCTGAGCTGCTCTACGAATCTGCGCTTACTGATGAGAAGCTTGAAGACATAGATAGTATGGAAAAAAAATTGAGGCGCTTGATTAAATTACAACCCAATAACGCACATGCCAAAAATGCCCTCGGTTATTCTTTTGCTGATCGCAACATTCGACTATCTGAAGCTTACAAATTAATTGTTGAGGCGCTTGACTTACGCCCCAAGGATCCATACATCATGGACAGCCTGGGCTGGGTACACTACCGGCGTGGCGACCTTGGCAAAGCGATCAAACTTTTGCGAAAAGCGCTGGAAATTCGCCCCGACCCTGAAATAGCCGCCCACCTTGGCGAGGTTCTATGGAAGACCAACAAGACCGAAGAGGCAAATAAGCTGTGGCAGAAAGCCGTCATCGAACATCCTGACAACGAACTCCTGAATAGCACCATACAAAAATTCAACTCCGGACTGTGACACGTCGCAGCTTTTATTATTCCTGCCCGCTCATAGTATTCTGGCTTGTCGGCTGCGCGTCAGCACCGCTGGTGTCACTGGATGCTACGCATATTGCTCCTGCTCCCACAATACATAGCTTTAAGCTGCATGCCAGCTTCAGCGTACAAGTACTACCCGAGGCAACTCGACAAGGGGTAAGCAAGCATTACGCCGGACAACTACGTTGGAGCCGCAACCGTAAAACTGACCATCTGATCTTCTTTTCGCCCTTTGGTCAAACCACCGCCGAACTAAAGCTTTCACCAGGTTCAGCTTGGCTGAAAAACAGCGCAGGAGAGATGCTACAACAAGATGGCGAAGAGGCGGCCAACAAGTTACTACGACGTGTACTCGGTTACGCGTTGCCTCTGTCTTCGCTGGCCGACTGGTTGTTTATCCGCGTCAATGAAGAAGACACCTTTGAGCTGGATAAACGCGGCCGGGTGGCGCAGGTAAGAGCTTCCGGCTGGAGTATTCGATACAACTACCTTGATGACGCAAATGCAAACAACCAGGGAATGGCACAATTACATAGTATAGACATCGAACGGTCATCAGAAGTAAAACTGCGCCTGCACCCTCAACGTTGGGACAGGTAACAGGACCATGCAGGAAGGGGCTTGCACAAGCGTGCGCTGGAACTGGGATAGCAAGTGGCCTGCGCCGGCCAAGTTGAATCTGTTTCTTCATGTAGTTGGCCGCCGTGCTGATGGCTACCACCTGTTACAAAGCGCCATGCACTACCTTGATTTCTCCGACACTATAAGCTTTACGCCAGCAAAAGATCTGCGTCTGGTTGACAACATGCAAGGCCTTGCGCCACAGAATAATCTGTGCCTGCATGCAGCGCGGTTATTGCAGAAGGAATGCTGTTTAAGCCGTGGTGCGATAATTAACTTGCAAAAAATTTTGCCTACCGGAGGAGGCCTGGGTGGTGGCAGCTCGGATGCAGCCACGGTGCTTGTTGCTCTTAACCACTTGTGGGGCACTGGGTTAAACCGTTGCGAACTGCAACAACTAGGCCTGCAATTGGGGGCCGACGTGCCTTTTTTTATCTTTGGCGAAAATGCCTTCGTCAACGGCATAGGCGAACAACTGCAAAGTTTAGAGTTGCCGGACGCCGCCAACACCTGGTATTTGTTGCTCTTCCCGCCATTATCTGTTTCCACAGCATCTGTATTTCAGGCGCTGCAACTGAAAGAAAACACACCTGTTACCAACAGTGCCGATTGGCGACCAGGGTTGGGAGTGAACGACCTGACGCCGATCGTAACAAAACTTTTCCCTTCCATACAACGACACCTTGATTGGCTAAATCAATACGCCAACGCTAGATTGAGTGGCTCAGGCGCGACAGTCTTCGCCGAGTTTCCTGACCAGGCCGGCGCTCGTGCAGTATTTGACCGCCTGCTAGATGGAATGCATGGACGTGTTACACAAGGGCTGGCACGACACCCCTTGAGTGGCTTGCTGGACTAACAAAAATACTCATGCTGCGGCGCAATATGTCGGCTGGTCTGGCTTTCTGACTAGTCATTATAAGCTTATGATATGGCGCAAGCATAACATTGTAATGAGCTATGATACACCAATTTGTTAATTTATTATTTATCAGTATGCAAAAAAACATTATGTGGCGCAGTGCACAAAATTCATGCGCTGCCGCATAAAAGCTAGTATAATGTGCGCCATCGTAGATTTGGCCGATGCAACTGGTCTTATCTTACGAGTGTCTCCTCCACCCTCCTCCTTTGGTGTGGATTTACGCGACTCTTTGGGTCGCGTTTTTTTTGCCAGCATTATAGGCTAAAATCGCCACTGTACGGGTTGCCAGCCACCAACTTGGCAGCAGTGCTATCATAAAGACAAAGCCGCCTGCGCTTGTAGCTCAATGGATAGAGTGCTGGCCTCCGAAGCCAGAGGTTGTGGGTTCGATCCCCGCCAAGCGCGCCAGAATATCTTTTAGCGTCTCTTGTTGGCTCTTGATTGCAGTGACCTGCCCCCCATTTTAGTTGCGCCATGGTTTGTGAAACTGTTGCGCGCCCTTATTTGAATTGATATGCTTGCAAATCCCATACTGCTCGTTGTCATGACGTTAGCCGTAATATTTTCCGCTGGATGTCTTAAGGTGGCGGGTTAATATCTTATGATGCCTGGTTATGTTGCGTCGTGCGCCTACATTAAGGCAAGCGAGCGCATTATAGCTATTTTTTATCAATACCATACCTAGAAAAAGGGGGAGGTGAGAGTATGACACAGCGTATCGCACTGGTAACAGGAGGAATGGGGGGAATAGGCAGCGCAATTTGCCAGCAATTATCCCAGGCTGGCCACAAAGTAATCGCAGCCTATCACCCTGAGTTTGATGATCGGCAGACGTGGGAAAAAGAACAGAAAGATGCCGGTTTCAATGAATTTCTGGCTGTAGCATGCGACATCAGTGATTGGGGCTCATGCGTAAACATGGCGGCAGAGGCCGAAAAGCTGGTCGGTGGTTCGGTCGATATTCTGGTCAACAATGGTGGTATAACGCGTGATCGCATGTTCGCTAAAATGGACAAAGACCAATGGGATGCGGTCATCAGCACCAACCTGAGCAGTATGTTCTATGTGAGCAAACAATTCGTTGGATCAATGAGTGAGCGTGGCTGGGGTCGCATAATAAACATATCTTCGGTAAATGGAGTCAAAGGCCAGGCCGGACAAACAAACTACTCTGCCGCCAAGGCTGGCGACATAGGATTTACCAAGGCGTTGGCACAGGAGATGGCCACCAAGGGCGTGACGGTAAATGCCATCGCTCCGGGTTATATTGCTACTAAAATGGTTACCTCTATCAAGCCGGAAATATTGCAGAGCATTGTTGAGACGATACCGATGAAGCGCCTTGGTCAACCTGAAGAAATCGGCGCGCTGTGTGTATACCTGGCTTCTGACCTGGCTGGCTTTATGACTGGCGCGACGCTGAATATTAATGGTGGTATGTATTTCCAGTAGCACGGCAATGATTACGCTGACCATGTTAAATGCCTGTCCCCACCGGCCACATGTGTATACGGTAGCACCTTAAAAACATGCAAAAGTCGGCGCGTCTTATCAAAAAATATCCCAATCGCCGCCTGTACGATACCCAGGCCAGCGCTTATATTACTCTGATGGATATCAAGCAGCTGGTATTGGATATGCATGTTTTTCAGGTTATTGACGCCAAAAGCGGCGAGGATATTACCCGTAGTATTCTTTTGCAGATTATTCTTGAAGAAGAGTCAGCCGGCTTGCCATTATTCTCACCCGAAATGCTCTCGCAGATTATCCGTTTTTACGGTCACGCGGCGCAAAGCATGGTGGGAAAATATCTCGAAGCAAGTATGACGGCTTTTGTCAACATGCAACAACAGGTGCAGGAGCAGTCAAGCCATCTGTTCGGCGGCGACCAACAGAAAAACGGGGATTTTTGGACGCAGTTTCTCAGCGCGCAATCTCCAGCCATGCAAAACATAATTGGCGTATATGTAGACCAAAGCAAGAAAATGTTCCAGGAAATTCAGGATCAAATGCAGGATCAAATGCGCTCCTTAATCTCCGGAATCGCTACCGGGCATTCTTCTCGCACGGAAGATAGCCAAGGCGCCCCTGCTGAACAGGTTGAGCAGGACAGGGAAAAAGGCTACCCCCCACCCGGTGCGAGTTCAGGCTCCCAATAACGGCACGATCAGCAGCGCGACAAGGTTAATGATCTTGATCAGCGGATTGACCGCCGGACCAGCGGTATCCTTGTAAGGGTCGCCTACCGTATCGCCTGTAACAGCAGCCTTGTGCGCTTCAGAGCCTTTGCCCCCGTAGTTGCCGTCTTCAATGAACTTCTTGGCATTATCCCAGGCTCCGCCGCCAGTAGTCATTGAGATAGCAACGAACAGGCCCGTGACGATAG
>Ga0209562_1000060_pt1 | contig 58729 bp, 51 predicted proteins | sample WorMetvacBELIZE2_FD_187399 | JGI IMG/M metagenome (GOLD analysis project Ga0209562, IMG submission 187399) | Marine gutless worms symbiont microbial communities from Max Planck institute for Marine Microbiology, Germany - Olavius vacuus BELIZE.2... | ecosystem: Host-associated > Annelida >... | reverse complement strand
CAAGTACTTGCCAGGGAACGACCTTCTCCATTTGTGCAAGCAATCGCTCACGACGCGTTAGCTTTTTCTTGCTGTTTTGCTCGAGTTCTGTAAAACTGATCTGCTTTTGCATCGCTATGAACCCCTATGGACTTGATATCTGCTATTTTACCCGAATGGCTTGAAATGCGGGGATTAAATCAGCGTTTCCCTAAATGCACCAGCTAGTTATTGCCTCAAATAATCCAGGTAAATTAAGAGAGCTGAAAGCGCTGCTGCAGCCTGCCGGATACGATTTAATAACCCAGGGCGAGCTGAAAGTGCCCGAGTGCGCCGAGCCACATCATACTTTTATCGAAAACGCGCTCGCCAAGGCACGCCACGCCACGCAACTGACCGGACTGCCGGCGATTGCAGACGACTCGGGTATATGCGTACAGGCTCTATTGGGAGCGCCCGGAGTACATTCGGCACGCTACGCTGGAGAACCTCTGTCAGACGCGCGCAACAACGAGAAGCTATTGGCAAACCTGTCTCATCTGCCGTTGCCGTCACAAAGGCGGGCGCATTATATTTGCCTGCTCGTTTATGTGCGCCACGCTGACGATCCGGAGCCAATCATCGCAGATGGGTGCTGGCATGGACGGATATTATTACAGCCCAGAGGTGACGGCGGCTTTGGCTACGACCCTCTGTTTTGGTTACCGCGACTTAAAAAAAGTGCCGCTGAACTATCTGCAAGTGAAAAAAACCAAATATCTCATCGAGCAATGGCTTTGCGCCAACTGGCCGTACGGTTGCAGCGGAGCTGATGTTGCCTGCTCTTGATGCCTTTAATCGAAATGCGAGTAAACGCCATGACCGTTATACAAGAAGAAGACCTGATTGACTCTATTGCCGATGCCTTTCAGTTCATTAGCTGCTATCACCCGGTTGATTATATACATGCACTGGGAGAAGCATGGCAGAACGAACGCTCACCTGCCGCAAGAGATGCAATCGCCCAAATTTTGACTAATTCGCGCCTGTGCGCCGAAGGGCGCCGCCCAATTTGTCAGGATACCGGTATCGCTGTCGTATTCTTGCGCGTCGGCATGGAAGTGCGATGGCGGGCGACGCAAAGCGTACAGGCCATGGTAGACGAGGGAGTGCGTCGAGCCTACACGCAGGTGGATAACCCTTTACGCGCCTCGGTATTGCTTGACCCGGCCGGAGCGCGAAAAAATTCGCGTGACAATACTCCGGCGGTGGTGCATTACGAGATTGTCGAAGGTGATACTGTTGATGTTATTTGCGCCGCCAAGGGGGGTGGCTCCGAAAACAAATCCAGGCTGGTTATGCTCAACCCTTCCGATTCAATCGTCGACTGGGTGCTGCAAACCCTGCCAACAATGGGCGCTGGTTGGTGTCCGCCTGGCATTCTGGGTCTTGGCATAGGCGGAACACCGGAAAAAGCCATGCTGCTGGCCAAGAAGTCGTTGATGTCGCAGGTTGATATTCAGTCCCTCAAAACGCGTGGGGCGCAAAACCGTATTGAGGAACTACGTCTGGAACTCTATGAGAAGATCAACACGCTCGGCATAGGCGCACAGGGTCTGGGAGGCCTGACGACGGTACTTGACGTCAAGATTCTTGATTACCCTACGCACGCCGCCAGCTTGCCGGTGGCGATGATCCCCAATTGCGCGGCAACCAGGCACGTGCATTTTCAACTCGACGGTAGCGGTGCTGCGAAAATGGCTTTGCCGAACCTGGAGGATTGGCCGCAAGTCACTTGGCAACCGGATACTGAAACAGCGACGCGCGTTAATCTTGATGCTCTGACCAAGGAAGAAGTCTCTGCCTGGCGACCTGGACAAAGCTTGCTGCTAAGCGGCAAAATGTTCACTGGTCGCGACGCTGCTCACCAGCGCATTAGCAACATGCTTGCCGCGGGCGAAAAACTGCCAATCGATTTTAACAACCGGGTTATTTACTATGTCGGCCCGGTTGATCCGGTTGGCGATGAAGCGGTCGGCCCCGCAGGACCCACAACCGCCACCCGCATGGATAAGTTTACCCGCATGATGCTTGAAAAAACTGGCCTGATTGCCATGGTCGGCAAGGCAGAACGCGGCACCGAGGCAATTGCCGCCATACGCGACAATAACTCGGCCTATTTGATGGCCGTTGGCGGCGCTGCCTATCTGGTTTCAAAAGCTATCAAATCAGCCCGTGTAGTCGCTTTTGCCGATCTTGGCATGGAAGCAGTTTATGAGTTTGAAGTAGAGGATATGCCAGTCACGGTAGCGGTTGACAGTAAAGGCTCGTCCGTGCACGACAGCGGTCCTCATGAATGGCGACAAAAGATTAGTAAAATAGCCTTGGCCGACAGGCAGGGCATTTAAGCATTTCCGCTAAAACACGATAAAAAGCTGGCATTTTGTGGCGATTTGCGGCAAACTTGCCGACTTGATGACGCTATCAGTATGGCAAGCAAGGCGCTGCCCACGGTCGTTTTTTGACCCTATGTCTCCGTTTGCTTACACCACATGGCAACCAATATGTTGCGCCGTCCCGCAATCTGGCCAACGGCTTATCTATTGTTGCACCTGAAAAACAAGGTACGCCATTCGAAGGTTGGCAAGAAGGTAGCAATTTGTATTAGGAGATTTCACTGTATGGATCTGCGCAAACTAAAGAAACTTATTGATCTGGTACAAGAGTCAGGCATATCGGAGCTGGAAATTACCGAAGGAGATGAAAGGGTACGTATCGCCAAAAATATCAACGTTAGCAACATACAGACCGTCGCTGCCGTGCCATCACCGCTGCAGGTTGAACCACCATCTCCGCAAGCGCTCGTCGATGTTCCGCAGGAGGCAGATAGTGATACGAACATCGCCTTGCAGTCGAATCATATTGTCAAATCGCCGATGGTAGGCAGCTTTTATCGTGCTCCCTCACCAGACGCAGAGCCTTTTGCCGAAATTGGGCAAACAATCAAGGCTGGAGATACCCTGTGTATTATCGAAGCAATGAAGCTGCTTAATGAGATAGAGTCCGAGTTTTCGGGTGTAGTGATGGAAATCCTGGTCGAAAATGGCCAACCGGTCGAATATGGCGAACCACTGTTCGTGATTGGTTGACGGGTATTGACGGGTAATCAAGGTGTTTGAAAAAATCCTGATAGCCAACCGGGGGGAAATAGCCCTGCGTATCCAGCGCGCGTGCCGTGAAATGGGTATTAAAACAGTGGTCGTGCATTCCGAGGCCGATAGCGAGGCAAAGTACGTCAAGCTAGCCGACGAGTCCGTCTGTATTGGACCGGCACCTTCGGCGCAAAGCTATTTACATATTCCGGCGATAATTTCTGCTGCCGAGGTAACCGATGCGCAGGCTATTCACCCTGGCTATGGTTTTTTGTCGGAAAACGCGGATTTCGCCGAGCGCGTCGAGAAATCAGGTTTTGTCTTTATTGGCCCGAGACCGGAAACAATACGCCTCATGGGGGACAAGGTGTCGGCAAAAAATGCCATGCTAAAAGCTAGGGTACCCTGTGTGCCTGGCTCCGACGGAGTCTTGTCGGAAGATGCTTCAGAGGTTGCTGTTATCGCCAAAAAAACCGGATATCCTGTTATCGTAAAGGCCTCAGGAGGAGGTGGTGGACGCGGCATGCGGGTGGTACGCACCGATGCAGCGCTGGAAAACGCGGTATCAATGACACGCAATGAAGCCAAAACCGCCTTCGGCAACCCGGAGGTTTATATTGAAAAATTCCTCGAAAACCCACGCCATATAGAAATTCAGGTATTGGCAGATCAGCACGGCAACGCCGTTTACCTGGGCGAGCGTGACTGTTCGATGCAGCGGCGGCACCAAAAAATCATTGAAGAGGCGCCTGCACCTTTTGTTGCCCCCAAGATGATCGCCAAAATTGGGGCCAAATGCGCCGAAGCCTGCTTGAGCATCGGCTATCATGGCGCTGGCACCTTTGAATTTTTGTTTGAAGATGATGAGTTTTATTTCATCGAAATGAATACCCGTATTCAGGTTGAGCATCCGGTGACTGAAACGATCAGTGGAATAGACCTGATCCAGCAGCAAATAAGAATTGCCTACGGTGAAAAACTGTCTTTCAGACAAAAGGATATTAATTTTTTCGGCCACTCTATTGAATGTCGCATCAATGCCGAAAATGCCTACACCTTTATCCCCTGTCCGGGCAAAATCACCCTCTACCATCCACCGGGCGGTCCCGGGATCCGCGTTGACTCACACATCTATCAGGGCTATAGCATACCGTCACACTATGACTCCATGATCGGCAAGGTGATAGCTTACGGCGAAACGCGCGAACAGGCCATTCGACGTATGCGTATCGCCTTGTCTGAAATGAGTATCGATGGAATTGACAGTAACATTGAGCTGCATCGTCACTTGATGCATGACGCTAACTTCATCAAGGGCGGATGCAGTATCCATTATCTGGAAAACAAACTCGACGAGATGAAAAAACAAGAAAAGTCCGGTTAATCAAGCCATGCTCAATACCGCTCCGCTTTGCACGCCAACCAACCATCTCGACAGCCGTATTGATGAACTGGAAGATATTCTGCTGGCGGTGATTGATAAAGATGCACTGGCCGCCGCCACTGATACCTTGCGGCACGCCTCGAGTTATCGCCGTTGGCCAGAGAAGAATACAACTACCAACACAGCGCACATCACCGGTTATAGTGGTCACGATACGGTCCTGGCAGCGCGGGTACTCTATTACATGCTGTTGTTGATCAATACGGTGGAAGATATTGACGTTGAGAAAGGCAAAGCTGCTACTGGAAATGACTACAATCTGGCGAATCTATTGAGGCGCTTGCAGGACGAGTATCCGCAGTCCGATTGTTTGGCTCTGTTGGCTAAATGGTGCAAGAATGCACTCATAACCCCAGTGCTGACCGCTCATCCGACCGAAATACGCCGTGAAAGCATCTTGCACCTGCTGGGAATGGTGGGCGATCAGTTGCGTGATGCCAGCGATACCTCACCCTTGACGCCGGATGCAGTATCGGTGGTCGAATCATGCATTGAAACTCTGTGGCAGACGCGCCTGGTGCGTTTTTCGCGCCTGACGGTGGGGAACGAAGTTGATAACATGCTGCGCTATTTTCAACGCACTTTCGCGCACACGATCCCCGACTTGCTTTGTGCTATCGAGGATGAAATGCGCAATATCGGTATTAACCTGCCGTCAGGTCTTCAGGCGTTGCTGCGTCTGGGGAGCTGGATCGGCGGCGATCGCGACGGCAATCCCAATGTCGACGGTGAAACTTTACGGCAAGCGCTAGCCATGCAGTTCGCCAAATTGGCAAATTATTACGCGCAGCAACTGATCGCTTTGGGGCACGAGCTTTCAATTTCTGAACAGGTAGCTAATATATCCTCCGGTCTAAAAGAGCTTTCCGCTGCCTCGCCGGACATTTCGCCACAACGGCAGGATGAACACTACCGCCGTGCCCTGAGCCATATTTACGCGCGTCTGTCAGCTACTGCTGAAGCGCGAGGCGCCAGCATAAGCCCGCCACCTTTCGCTGACCGTCCTGCTTACAATCAGGCCGCAGAGTTTTTAACTGACCTTGAGACTATTCGCGCCTCTTTGCTGGAGCACGGTGGAGGCCGCATTGCCGCCGGACGTTTGCAGCGCATGATTTATGCAGTACGGACGTTTGGATTTCATTTGAGCAGCATTGATATTCGACAGAACGCGGCTGAACACGAAGAGGCTGTGGCTGAATTGCTCAAGCTGGGTGGAGCTGCTGGCGAATATTCGCGCTTTAGCGAGGCAGCCAAATGCGCCTTGCTGCAAGCTGAATTGGCACAGCCGCGCCCACTCTTGCCTCCTAATGCGCCATTGAGCGAAAAAACCCGACGCGAACTGGGTGTGTTTGAGGCCATTATGCAGGCAAGAAAGCTGTACGGACAGGCAGCAGTCGAGCAAATAATCGTTTCGCATAGCACTTCACTTAGCGACATACTCGAGCCAATGCTGTTGATGAAGGAAACAGGCTTATTGCCTTCGGCAAGAGTAGAGCGGGGTGTCTCTCCTGGCGACGCAGAGCGCTGCAGCTGCCCGCGCATTGTGCCGCTCTTTGAAACCATTGACGACCTTCGGGCCGCGCCTGATATTTTACAGTCCGCCCTCCAGTTGGCTTCACCGGCCCGTGCCGCGTTAGTGCAAAACGACTTCATTGAGGTAATGTTAGGTTACTCTGACAGCAACAAGACAGGTGGTTATTTGTCGCCGCAATGGGAGTTGTACAAAATACAGGAGCGGGTACTTGACGTTTGCCGACAGGCTAATGTTGCTGTACGTTTCTTTCATGGACGAGGTGGCAGTATCGGGCGCGGCGGCGGACCTACTGAGCAGTCTATTCTGGCGCAACCGGCCGGTTTGCAAGATACGCAAATCCGTCTCACCGAGCAGGGCGAAGTTATTTCAGCCAAGTACAGCAATCCGGCAGTAGGTCAAAAACACCTGCAATCCTTGTTATATGCTGCGTTGGAGGGTAGTCTCGTTGCCATGGCTAGGCACTCGAATGGTGAGTCCGGCTTGCGCGAGGAATTTCGCGTCTGCATGGACTGGCTTGCCCAGCAAGCGCTGACCAGTTACCGCCAGTTGGTAGAGGAACCGGATATATTGCTTTACTTTCAGTCGGCTACGCCGATTCGCGAAATCGCCGAGCTAAAGATAGGCAGCCGCCCGGCCTCAAGAGGTAGCTTGGACCGGTTGGACGATTTACGCGCAATTCCCTGGGTGTTTAGCTGGGCGCAAAGTCGCGTTTTTTTGCCAGGTTTTTATGGCATGGGTAAGGCGCTGACTGCTTTATTACAAGGTGAAGGACCCGTCGACAAGCGGCGGGCCTTGCCACAGCTACAAAAAATGGCCAGTCAATGGCCTTTTTTCCATCTCTTGCTGACAAATATGGAGCGTGTCCTGGCCAAGGCTGATATGTCTATTGCCGCCGATTATGCCTCTCTGGTTGATAACAATAGTATCCGCAAGCGAATATTTGGAGCAATCGAGGATGAGTACTGGCGAGCCAGATCAGCGACTTTGCAGATCAGTCAGCAGCAAGAATTGCTGTCTGATCAGCCAGATTTACAGGTTTCCTTGCGCCGACGCCTGCCATACCTGAACCTGCTCAACCGATTGCAAGTAGAATTGTTGCGTAGTCACCGCAATAAGCCAGAGGATGAAATGATGGTCCGCGGTATTTTTGTCTCAATCGGTGGCGTTGCCGCCGGTTTACGCAATACTGGATAAACTTGCCGATAAACATACATATGCAGGCACAAATGCTGCCGGTGTTGATGTATCACCACGTACGTCCGGGCGGCGGTTTCATAGCAGTTACACCACACAACTTCGCCAGTCAAATGGAAGCCATGTTCAAGGCTGGGTGGCAAACTGTAGATACCAAAGGTGTCTCTGCCTTCCTTGCCGGCGAACCATTGGCACCGAAAAGCTTTGCGTTAAGCTTTGACGATGGTTATCTGGATAACTTCCGCTATGCATTTCCGGTGCTATGCAAATACAATTTTCACATGCTCCTTTTTGTCGTGACCTCATGGCTGGGCATAGGCGAAGCCCGCGACATATTAAGTCTGAGCACTCCTTCGCCTTCGCACCGCCAGTGCAAGGAGCAAATTGCCAATGGCTATGCGGATGATGTTATGTTGCGCTGGTCAGAGATCCGAAAAATGAGGGATTCAGGGCTGGTAAGTGTTCACTCGCATAGCCATTCACATGTAAGCCGACCCGCTGTATCCAATCCGGCAATGCAGCAATACCTGGCTGATGATTTAACAAGGAGCCGCAAAGCCTTGCAAGAACAACTCGGAGAAGTCAGTTCTCATTATTGCTGGCCGCGCGGCCAATTTAACGATGAGGACGTAATTACAGCCAGCGTAGCCGGATTTACCTACCAATATACGACCCGGCGTGGACTCAATCGAGCCCGCGACGTTAACAAGCAAAAAACGCCAGCTTTGATAGAGCGCTTGGCCGTGCGTGATAAGGACGGAGGTTGGTTGCTGTCGCGCTTACGGCTCTTCAGTTTGCCGTTGCTGGGCCATTTGTATTGCCGCAGGCGAGGAGATGTATGAATATCCCTGGTGCCGATAGCCTGCTCGCCTGGATAGTTCGATGGCGATGTTATCGGCTTGGGCAACCGCCAGTACTTAACAGATATAATGACTATACAAATAGCCAGCGGATATTGCTGGTGTTGACAACAGGGTTAGGCGACACTGTTTTATCCTCGGCCGCATTTAGTGGTGTTCGTACTGCTTATCCACGGGCAGAAATCCGCCTCTTTTGCCGCTCTGCATGGCTGGGATTGTTCATCAATGACCCCAGACTGGATGGTCTGCTACCCTATTTCGGCAAATATCGTCGCTTTTTTAAGACTATTGCTGGTATAAGGAGTTTTGCGCCTGATTTGACGCTGATTCTGCACGGTAATGACCCGGATATTATCCCACTGCTGTTTCTATCCGGTTGTCAGCGAATTGTGCGTATACCCAACACAAAAACCCGCTTTCGTTATCTGCTCGCCAACCGTGAGCGTCATGTGGATGAAAATTGTCTTGACGGATTGCATTATGTCGATAACAGACTGCGCATTTTTGACACGCTCGGCATAAAAACAAATAAATGTGAGCCGTGCATTTATTTGCCTGCCCGGTCTACAAACAACAGTTTGCCAGGTTTGCTACCAGGCTCATCATATTGGGTATATCATGCCTTTTCCGCCAATCACTTCAAGGACTGGCCGACAGATAACATTGCTCCCCTACTTAGGGAGTCTCGAAGGCGTTGGCCACGTTTAGACATTGTGCTTACTGGCGGGGCCAAGGACCGTAAGGCTCTTGCTTCTGTTACAACGCAGCTTGCTGATACCGGAATTGTGAACCTTGCGGGAACGCTTAGCATTCGCGAAACAGCGCAAATATTGGCGTGTTCCAAGGTAGTTGTAGCACCCGATACCGGTGTGTTGCATCTCGCAGCTTCCCTGGGAACACCGACGATTAGCTTGTATGCCTCTACAAACCACAGGAATGCTGGTCCTCGCCCTCAGACTTCTCGACAGGTGAGGCTACAAAAGGAATTAACCTGCAGACCTTGTTTGGCGGAGCACTGCAAGTATCATCCAGCGACTTGCATGGCGCAAATAGGGGTTGATGAGGTTCTTGCCGGGTTGCAAGAAATGATTGCAACAGGTGATGCGCGCAACCAACACGAGGCAGGGCATGGCTGAACTGAAGGTAGCCCACCTGTTGCCTGATTACAATCCGTTTCCGCCCCAATATGCAGCAGGCACTGAATTAAGAGTCGCGCGAATAGCACGCTTGCAGTCGGCTTATTGTCCTTTGGTGATTTGTGGAGCGTTTGATGAGCAACCAGAAAGGGAGCCTATAGGCAAGGGCATGATTCGCCGCGTGCGCATTAACCAGCTCTATAGGCGTATCTTTCAGAAAATTACCCGTTTGGATCCGTATTCCTACGCTGACAGGGTGAATAGAATCATGCGGAGCGAAAACGTCAATATATTGCATGTTCATAATGAAAACAAATTACTGCACGCCCTATCCAGGCATTTACGTAGCTCTCCCCTACCTGTAATTCTACATGTCGCCAATGAACGCCCTGTATTCCCACAGCACGAAGATTTGGTAACGCGTTGGGTAGCGTGTAGCAATTACATTAAGAATGACTTGATTAACAAGGGCATCGCGGCCGACAAAATTAGTGTTATTTATACTGGTGTTGATAGTCGTCTCAAACCCTGCTGGCAACTTGACGAGCCCGAGCGATCTGCCCTTCGTGCTGCACACGGCATTAACGAGCCGAATGCCATTGTGTTGTTGTTTGCTGCCCGACTGGTACGTGAAAAAGGATTAAGTGAGTTGCTAAGCGCTTTTACTCAATTGCGCCAGCAAAGTGCGTCGCCCTTGTATTTGCTGGTAGCCGGCAACGTGCGCGAAAGTAATGACCCCGCAAATGAGAAAGCCAACTACGGACGTGAAATGGTGCAGCGCATGGGCAAAACGGTTGGGGTTAAATGGGTTGGAAGCTTGCACCCGGCAAGGGTGCATGATTTTATGCTTAGCGGTGATATATTTGTGCTGCCATCCTTGTGGCACGATCCCTTCCCGACAGTTATGCTTGAAGCAGCAGCGGCTGGTCTGCCAATTGCTGGAAGCAAGCGTGGAGGCATTCCCGAATTCTTGGCTGATTGCCCTGGCATTCCGCTGGTAGAAACGCCAGAATCACCCGAAGAATGGATAAAAGCTCTCAAACCTTTAATCAACGACGCCAATATACGGCGCAAAGCAGGGCATTTCCTACGCAAGCGCATAGACGAGAGCTATTCCTGGGAACGCGTGTGTAAAGGGTGCGAGCGCCTTTACGATCAATTGCTAACGGCATGAAAATCTGCATTTACAACGTTACCTCTACGACCCATTTTGGCGGGCTGGAGACCTATTGCTGGCAAATGGGTCAAGCACTAGCGGCTCTGGATCACCTGGTAACCCTGGTTGCCGGCGAAGTTGCAAACGTACAGGAGGCTGGAGCAAAAGCCGAAAGTTGTGGCATAACTTTGCGTTGCTTTCATTTTAGTACGCGGCAATCATTTCCAGACCTGGGAAGCCGTTTTGGCAAGTTAATGGAACGTCTTTCCTTTGCCAAGCAGGCAATGCCCTGGTTGCTACGGCAAAATTTTGATGCTGTTATTATCGTCAAGCCTTTTGATATGCCGGCGTTATGGTGGGCACGAAGGCGCGGCATGAAGGCAGTGACAATCCTGGCTTCTGGTGGTGTCGATTTCTTTGCCGCCGATCGGATATTTTGCAGTTCTGTTGACTACCTAGTCGCTTGTAGTACCTACAACGCACGGCAACTGGAAGCACGCTATGGAAGAACTGGCGAAATCATTCCCTACGGAGCCGATGTGCAATCTTTTACATCTACGATGGAGGCTGCGCGGCAGGTACGCGCAGAGCTTGCTATTCCTGCGCAAGCTACATTGTGCATTAGCGTTGGGCGCCTGGTTGGCTGGAAAGGGTTGCATATTGTTGTTCAGGCGATCTCCAGGTTGCCAAACGTACACTTTTTAATCGTTGGGGATGGCGAGGAGAGGCAGCGACTACAAGATCTGGCGCAAAAGCTGGAAGTGGGCGCTCGCATACATTTTGCCGGACGTGTAGAGCACGCTAAATTACCGCGCTTTTTCAGCGCTTCCGATCTTTTTGTACAGCCATCAATAGGTGAAGAGGCCTTTGGAATTAGTGTGGTGGAAGCCATGTCAACCAGTTTGCCGGTGTTGGTATCGAAAAATGGCGGCATGGTGGATTTTGTACGCGACGGCATCGACGGCCTGATTTTGCCGCCAGCCGATGTTAACGCATGGCGACAAGCAATTGACACCTTGTCGCGTGACCGTGACAGACGCCAGCAAATGGCCATGGCCGGGAACGCTCAAGTAAGCGCTCACTATAGCTGGAAGAAAAACGCTGAAGCCGTTCTACGACTGGTCAGCAAAGGACAGTAGTCTGATGTGCGGTATTCTAGGTTATTGGACAGCAAACAATTCAACCCACCCCGACCTGCGAGCGGCAACAAATTGCCTGCGCCACCGTGGACCTGACAGAAGCGGCCACTGGCAAGAGAAAGGCGTGGGCCTGGGACATACCCGTTTGGCGGTAATTGATCTTTCTGTGCACGGTGACCAGCCGATGCACAGTGATGATGGCAGCATGGTATTGGTTTATAACGGAGAAATATACAATTTCCCTACCCTTCGCCGAGAATTACTAGAGTCAGGTGAGACTTTTCGTGGCCACTCAGATAGCGAGGTAATGCTAAAACTATTTCAACGTCATGGGGTCGATTGCCTGCATAAGCTACATGGCATGTTTTCATTTGCCATATGGAATAAGAGCAGCGAGGAATTGTTTATTGCGCGTGACCGCCTGGGGGAAAAACCCCTCTTCTATAGCCAGGGCGGGAACGCCTTTTATTTTGCCTCGGAAATTCAGTCTTTGTTTGCCATGGTGCCTGATTTATCACGACAGGCTAACCTGGAAGCAATTGATCTATTTTTTAGCCTGAAATATATACCTGCCCCACATACCGCTTTCAGAGCTATTAAAAAGCTGCCACCCGCGCACGCAATGGTGGTAAAGGGAGGCAAGCTACAAAAGCTCTGGAGCTATTGGAAAATACCCCCGACTGCCCAAACGCCAATGCCTTACCCGGAAGCCCGGGATACCATTCGCCAAAAAGTACTAGAATCAGTGCGCTCTCGCCTGATCAGTGATGTGCCACTGGGTGCATTCTTATCAGGCGGAGTTGATTCCTCAATTATCCTGGCAGCGATGGCGCAGCTAGGTGTGTCAAAGGTTAAAACGTTTTCCATAGGTTTTACCGACTGGCAATATAACGAATTGCCTTTCGCAAGACAGGTAGCCGATCATTTCGGCAGCGAACACCACGAGTTTGTGGTTCAGCCTGACGCTACGCAGTTGCTACCGGACTTGATACGTCACTTTGGCGAACCTTTTGCGGACCACTCAGCGTTGGCAAGTTATTATGTCGCCCGCTGTGCTAGGCAAACGGTTACGGTAGCACTGACCGGTGACGGAGCTGATGAGTTGTTTGCCGGTTACCGACGTTATTATCAGGTCACTCGCCATATGCGTTTGCAACAACTGGGGGCGTTCCCTCTTTTTCGTTTTTTCGAACGCCTTAAACACAACTGCCGTTCGGCGATTAGTTGTCGGGGTATTGATCAACGCCGCATCCAGGCACTGTATATGAGTGGTCTAAAGCGAGTTTTGCATCAAGATGCCTTATTTACAGACGAAGCCAGGCAAAACCTGCTGTCTAAGGAATTTATCGCTGCCTTGCCTCCCGACAACATGTTGCAGTTGTTGGAGGACAATTGGCAAGAAGCGCTTGCAGTCGGTGGTTCTGACCTGCTTAATAGCTTGCTGGCATTTGATCTTAAAACCTCTTTGCCCGGAGACATGCTGACCAAGGTTGATATTGCCGCCATGATGAACTCGCTGGAATGCAGACCGCCTTTTCTGGATCATTCACTGGTTGAATTCTCCTTTTCTCTGCCTGGCAAATACAAGTTGCACGGCAATAGCTATAAATGCATATTAAAAGATGCTTTTGCTGATGTGCTGCCAAGTGGGGTTGCCGATCGCAAAAAAGCCGGTTTCGCCGTGCCAATGGCTGGCTGGCTGAAAAATGAGCTGGCTCCGATGCTACGGGAACGTCTTCTCGGTGACAACACTCTGAAATATTGGGTTAACCTACCGGCGCTGGAACGCGCTGTTTCATTGCATCTTTCGGGTGAGCAGAACCATGGCAAACGCCTTTGGCCATTGCTCGTGCTAGCCGAATGGCTGCAACAGTATAAAGTGCATGTCTAGTCTAACCTGGCGCTAACAGATCTGCTATCTATGGCTAGACAGTGGTAAATCCTCTCCATTATCCGTGACAAACTAGGGAAACGCTGATTTAATCCCCGCATTTCAAGTCATTTGGTCAAGCCATTCGGGTAAAAATAGCGGATATCAAGTCCATAGGGGTTTATAGCGATGCAAAAGCAGATCAGTTTTACAGAACTCGAGCAACATTAATGGCGAAGCTTAAAACCCTCTACTTTTGGGTGTGATATAAAGTGGGGGGATTACAGGTGCAACAATTAAGAATAAAGCGGTTTGTTCAGCGTTTCCATAGTTAGTTGTTGTTTGTTCATTGCCGGGCAGCGAACTGGATTTGAAAAATCTTTTCCAGTCCGTTTTCGGCAAGATTGAGCATGGAGTCAAGCTCGTCACGCTTAAAGGGTGTACCCTCTGCGGTACCCTGAATTTCTACCAGGCCGCCCGGCTTTAGTTGCACCACGTTCATATCCGTTTCACAGCATGAATCCTCGCTGTAGTCCAGATCGAGCAACGGCACGCCGTTGACGATGCCGACAGAGACCGCAGCGACAGCAGCCTTGAGTGGGCTCTGCGTCAGTTTGCCATTTTGCACCAGCCAGTCGCACGCATCGGCTAACGCTACCCAGGCACCGCAAATTGCCGCGCAACGCGTGCCTCCGTCGGCTTGCAATACATCGCAGTCTATAAGAATCTGTCTCTCGCCTAGCGCCGTCAGATCAATAGAGGAGCGCAATGAGCGACCAATCAGCCGTTGAATTTCCTGGGCGCGCCCGTTTTGCTTGCCTTTCACCGCATCTCGCGCATTGCGCGTATGGGTAGAACGTGGCAGCATTCCATATTCAGCGGTTACCCAGCCTTGTTGCTTGTTGCTTAAAAAAGGGGGTAGATTTTCATCGATGCTGGCGGTACACAACAGGCGAGTTGATCCCATGCTAACCAGCACCGAACCTTCAGCGTAACACGTGAAATTGCGTTCTATTTGCAGCGGACGCAAGGTGGATGCGTCGCGCCCGTCTGCGCGTGTAGGGGCTGTTATGGTTTCACCTTTCATTGTTTGCCGTCTAATTGTTCTATCGCTTGACGTATATCATCGATAGCAGAGTTGATTTCGTCATCGGTCAGCGGTGTGTAACTTGCCTTTTCATTTTTAACGTCGAAGCGGGTGCTGATCTGGCTCACTCCCATGGATTGGGTCATAATACTGTTTGTGCCTACTGGCTCCTTGTAGTCTTCTGCCCAGCGCACGGCAATGATCGAAAGGTTATCGCCGCCTCGCCCGTTGCGTCTTTCAGATTCACTAATTAACTCAGGCACCACCCTGTTGAGCTCGCCGTGTGACAAGACTCTTTCAATATATGACGTTGACAGGCCACCCCAAACGCCATCGGTGCACAGCAGGACAACGTCACCGGAATATAATGGTGTTTTCCGCGAGTAGTCGACCTCCGGCGTTTGTATTCCTCCCAGACAACTGTATATCTTGTTGCGATCAGGGTGGTTAAGCGCCTGTTCCGGGGTAATGATGCCAGAATCAAGTAGCAGACGAACGCGTGAATGGTCTCGCGTCTGGGCGAATACTCGGCCATTTCGCAATAGATAGAGGCGCGAGTCGCCGGAATGTGCCCAATAGGCGATATTGTCTTGTACCAGGCAAACTACCAGGGTGGTGCGAGGTGGATCTGGCAAATAATACTTGTGGGCGTAATTGACGACGGCCTGGTGCGCATCGCGTATGTATTTTTGCAGGAACAAAAAGGGGTCCGGCAAATTGGGCCGTGCATGACGCTTGAAGGCGGCCATCATTACCTGCACCGAAATCTGGGAGGCGATCTCGCCGCCATCATGACCACCCATGCCGTCTGCTACGGCCATTAAGAGTGCGTCGCGCGAATAGCTATAAGCTAAACGGTCCTCGTTGCTGTTGCGATCGCCAACCCTGCTATCCTGAAAGACGGAAAATTTCATGTCTTGCTATTACCACCGTTTTCGCCATACCTGCTAAATAAACGCTCTATCCAGGTTAATTCACGTTCGCTGCTCTCCTTGACATTAGGCTGGGTGGCCGATTTTGCGGTAGAGCCTGACCTCCCGCCAGAATCGTTCGGCTGTCGCTCAATTGGTGCTTCTGAAATCAAAATTTTCTGTAATGAATACACGCTCTGTGGCCGTGCCATGTATTGCATATCCATGCACCAATCAACTACTTCGAGCAGGTGATCGCTATAGCGTCCCCGCCAACGCTTACGTGCCGGGATGACCTCATCTTTTTCCTTGCGCTCGTTCGCCGCCTGTGGCGTTTTTCGACCCAATAATGCGTACATTGATGCGCCAACGCTGTAAATATCGCTCCACGGTCCCAGTTGCTTCATGTCTCCGTAGTGTTCTGGTGATGCAAAACCGGGAGTGTACATCGGCTTCAGGATTTTATCGGTTTGCGCCAAAGTTTGTCGGGCGGCACCAAAGTCAATTAGCACAGGAATTTTATTCTGGCTCATATAAATATTGGAAGGTTTCAAATCCAGATGCAATAATTTACTGGCGTGCACTTCACGCAGCCCGTTGAGCACCCTGGTAAATACGCCACGAATATAGCGCTCGGAAACCGGTTTTTGCTGACCGAAGACCACTTCGTGCAAGGTATGACCGTCGACGTATTCCATGACCATATACACGGTGTTATTGGCACGAAAGAAATTGACAACTCGTACAACATTGGGGTGACGCATGGCGGCAAGGGCACGCCCTTCTTCAAAAAAGCATTTCATACCGTAGCGGAAAACATTCTGGTGCTCTGCTTTTACTTCTGGCTGTATCTCGCCTTTCTGGCGTAGAGCCAGGCTGCTGGGCAGGTATTCCTTAATGGCGAAATCCTTCTCGTTCTCGTCCTCAGCCAGATAGACAATTGAGAAGCCACCCATGGAAAGCTGTGCCTTGATGGTGTAGCCTTCCACCTGGTGCCCGAGCGGCAAGGCGGAGTTGTTCTTTTGCGCCATACGAAAAAATCAGCGCCTTGTTGTGAGATGATCAGACATGATAGTTTGGCGCTTCCTTGGTGATTTGTACGTCGTGCACGTGTGACTCGCGTATGCCGGCCGGACTTATCTCGACAAATGCGGCGCTTCGGTGCAGATCGGCAATTGACGCACAACCAAGGTAGCCCATGGCTGAACGCACGCCACCAGATAGCTGGCGTATTATACCCAGCAGTGCTCCCTTGTATGGAATGCGTCCCTCTATGCCCTCGGGCACCAGCTTTTCGACATTGGCATCTTCCTGAAAATAGCGGTCACTGGAACCGGCTTGCATAGCACCGATTGAGCCCATTCCACGGTAAGATTTATAGGAGCGCCCTTGGTACAATTCCACCTCGCCAGGCGCTTCCTCGGCACCAGCGAAAAGGCCTCCGAGCATAACACTGTGCGCTCCAGCAGCCAGGGCCTTGGCGATGTCGCCTGAATAACGCACTCCGCCATCGGCGATAAGCGGTACGCCACTGTCCTTGAGCGAAGATGATACATTATGGATAGCGCTAATTTGCGGTACACCCACCCCAGCCACTATGCGAGTAGTACAAATAGAACCAGGGCCAATGCCGACCTTGACGGCGTCAGCACCACAATCAACCAGAGCCAGCGCCGCATCAGCGGTAGCAATATTGCCACCGATTACATCAATATGTTGATAATTTTGCTTAACCCAGCTTACCTGTTTCAGGACGCTTTGCGAGTGCCCGTGTGCAGTATCAACCACGATGGCATCTACCCCGGACTCAACGAGCATATCAACACGTTCCCGGCTGCCTGAGCCAACTCCGACAGCTGCCGCAACGCGCAAGCGTCCGTGCTCATCTTTGCAGGCCAGCGGATGCTCGGTCGACTTCATTATGTCCTTGACGGTGATTAACCCCTTGAGACAAAAGTCATCGTCAACTACCAGTACGCGCTCGATTCTATGCTGGCGCATCAGCGCCTTGGCCTCTTCTATATCGCATCCTTCCGGTACAGTTACCAGCCGACGACGCGGCGTCATGATGGCCTTTACCGATTGATCCAGGTTGGTCTCGAAACGCAGATCGCGGTTGGTGACAATACCCGCCACCCGATTATTACGTTCGATTACCGGCAAACAGGAGATCTTGTGCTGTCGGGTCAGAGCCATCACCTCGGCAATAGTCATGCTTGGAGGGATGGTAATAGGATCCTTCAAGACGCCTGACTCAAATCGCTTTACTTTCGCCACTTCGGCTGCTTGCTGGTGAGGCGGCAGATTTTTGTGAATAACTCCAATGCCACCTTCTTGTGCCAGCGAGATGGCGAGCCTGTTCTCTGTCACGGTATCCATCGCTGCCGAGACAAGCGGCAGATTCAAGTCTATGCCACGGGAAAAGCTGGTGGTCAGGCTGACTTCGTTCGGTAACGTGCTCGAATAAGCCGGTACGAGCAATACGTCGTCGAAAGTCAGGGCTTTTTGTAGTAGGCGCATAATATTTTCCAATCTCGCCATATGTTTGACAAAACAGGATTATATCGCCAAATCGTTGATTTTACTTTATCTGTTGGTTCGCAAGAGGCGCAAAAGTCGCAACCGTTGATGCCGCATACCTTGTCAAGTCCTGCAATACCGATGCAAATACTTGCAAATCCAGCCACCCTTGTCTTGTTGTGCTTCCCCGTCTAATGGAAGAGGTACGCACCAAGCCACAAGACGGGGCCAGGTTTCCGGTGTTTGTCGTGGAATATCCGATTATCCAGACATCCTGGCTTTACCCGCAAGCTCCCACGGCTCCGCAAGCAGTGCAAAAGTCGCAGCCGTCCTTGCGAATCATGGTGAAATTTCCGCATTCGCTGCAAAGCTTACCCTGTGTCAAGGGTACTCCACCACCCTGAGGGCTGCCCTCTTCTGGCGCTGCACACAACATACCCATTTGCTGCACCGGAAAACCTCTTTCGTCCAGTATGCCAAGCATGGCATAACGGTGAATAACCAATTGCGCTATATAGGCAACGGTGGACGGGTAATTTTGCTGTTTGCGCGAACCGGGAACAAAAGCCATAAAATCACCCAGTGGTTCGGGATAATCGAGCAACTTTCTTAATTTCATGCCGATCCAGGCCGGGTCAAGCACGCGCATATCTAGTGACAGCAGGGTGCTTAATCCGTCCAGCGCGTTGGGATAATTGCCGGACAACCACATCGAATATGGCCGCGTCACTCCATCTGGCATGGTTATTTCTTTCAGGCCAAGAATAAAGTCTTCACCGGCTGAGGCGTTATGTACGTCTACGGTCCATGAGAGTGTGCCATCGGTTCCCGTTTTAGGCTCGCGCGGGCTGAACATAGCATCTAACACGGGGGTCTGCCCGTCAATATTTTGACGTGCGTCAGAGGCGTTGAGCTGCTCACAACGCCAGCTCACCAGTTGCGCGATAGCCGAAACCACCGACGGCACCATTTTTCTTTCGCCGTAGGGCGGAAAAGGCATTTCAAACGCGCCGTTATTGGTATTGCTGATTTTGGCCAGTTCTTCCAGCTTCATCTTCAGCCAGTCATCATCTCTGGCGCGCATGTCCATGGAAAGAGTCTTGGTCACTGCGCCCAAGCCGCGCGGCTGGGCGGGCCCATTGACCCATACTTCGAATGGCCAAGGGCTACCTTCTTCTTCGACGTGACCGACAAAAAGCGCAAAACGGCCCTGCGGTTTTTCTATCATATAGGTCCACGCCATATTGCCTTCCGGCATGTCAGGACGCCCCGGCCAGCGCAGGCTAGCCAGCACAGGTGCTGGAAGATTCTTTATTGATAAGCGCCGGTTGGCATGGTGCAGAAAATCCTGCGGCGCTACCTTGTCGTGGTCCTGACGCGAGGCCTCAGGCTTGTTGTCCTCGACCGACAACACTGAGCCGAGCACATTATTTGGCCGGTAGGTAGCTAGCCCTTTCAGACCGGATTTCCAGGCAGAAAAATACAAATCCTGAAAATCTTCGTATGGATATTCAGCCGGAACATTGACTGTTTTTGAAATGGATGTGTCGATAAGAGGCGCTACCGCCGCTACCATATCCTTGTGCGCTTTCGACGATATCTCCAGCGCCGTGACAAAATAGTCCGGCAGCTTTTCGGCGTCGCCGCCAAGGTGGCGATACAGCCGCCACGCATAATCCTCCACCTGGTATTCTTTTACCGTACCATCGTGCATACGTTTCTTGCGGGTGTAAGTCCAGGAAAACGGTGGTTCAATGCCGTTGGAAGCGTTGTCGGCAAAGGCCAGTGATATGGTGCCGGTCGGCGCAATGGAAAGCAGGTGCGAATTGCGTAGTCCGTATTGGCGAATTTCTGTTTTGATTTCGGATGGCAGGCGCGAAGCGAAACTGTCTCCGGCCAGGTACATGTCGGCGTTAAAAAGCGGGAAGGAGCCACGCTCACGTGCCAGCTCGGCTGAATAGCTATAGGCCGCGTTGCGCATATGTTCGCTGATACTTTTGGCCATGGCGCGTGCTTCCGGGCGATCGTAGTGCAGGCGCAGCATGATCAGCGCATCTCCCAGACCAGTAAAGCCGAGTCCGACGCGGCGTTTGTTGGCCGCTTCTTCTTGTTGACGGGCCAGTGGCCAGTGGGTGGCATCTAGTACATTGTCAAGCATACGCACCGATACCTTGATTACCTCGGCAAAAGAATCGAAATCAAAACGCGCTCCGGAGCTGAAAGGCTGCTCGACAAAACGGGTTAGGTTTACTGAGCCCAGACAACAGCAGCCATATGGCGGCAAGGGCTGCTCGGCGCAGGGGTTGGTCGCCTCAATCAGCTCGCAATAGTTAAGGTTATTGTCGTTATTGATGCGGTCAAGAAACAATATCCCTGGCTCAGCATGGTCGTAGGTCGACTTCATGACCTGATCCCACAGGTCGCGCGCCTGCAACTTGCGATAAACCCACATACCATCGTCGCGCTGGTAAGCGCCTTCCGAGCGCATATCCGCGTTCGGCTGCGCAACGTGCGCCAGCTCTATTTCGCCATCGCTCTCTACCGCTTGCATGAAGCGGTCGCTTACGCCAATGGAAACATTAAAATTGCTCAAGTCGCCTTTATCTTTGGCGTGGATAAAATCTTCGATATCGGGGTGATCACAGCGCAGGATACCCATTTGCGCGCCGCGCCTGGCACCGGCTGACTCGACTGTCTCGCACGATCGGTCAAATACCCGCATGTACGATACCGGACCGGAAGCACGAGAGTTGGTACCCTTGACATCGGCACCAGAGGGCCGGATGCTGGAAAAGTCATAGCCGACGCCGCCGCCACGGCGCATGGTTTCCGCCGCTTCCGACAAGGCGGTATAGATACCTGGCTTGCCGTTTTGTGTCTCGACGATGGAGTCACCGACTGGCTGCACAAAGCAGTTGATCAGCGTCGCTTTCAGGTCCGTGCCGGCGGCAGAATTTATTCGCCCGGCCGGGATAAAGCCTGATTCTTGCGCCCATAAAAAACGCGCCTCCCAACGAGCGCGGTCTTTCTCTGCCTCACAGATGGCCAGTGCCCTTGCAACGCGCAAACGCACGTCATGCACAGATGTTTCCTTGCCCTTGGCGTATTTTTCCAGCAGTACTTCTGGTGAAATCTCCTGCTCATCAAGCGGAGCAACTTCAGGCGCAGCAGGGATGTCGGAAAATTCCAGTTGTTCGGCAGCAGTGCTCACTTTTTAACCTCGGTAACTTTTTGTTGAATAATTTGATAAGCTGGTGCCAAGGCATAGCACAACAGGTATAAACAGCCTTTTTCGCTGCCGAAAATAACTCTGACAGAACTGCCTAGCACAGAGGGCGAAGTTACTATATCTAGTGTTGCATGGCAAGCAATTAACTATATGCAGTGCATTGTTGCCCCGCAACTGCTTGAAGCAATTTAAATAAAAATTATATTCGTCGACGGTCAGCTTATTCAACCGCACTGTTCGTTTGTGGTTCTGTGGTAAGTTGATACTGCTTTTATTGCGTTTTCGAACTTTCTACCTAACCTTCTGTTATTCTTTGCATTCGTTTAGAAAAAACGGATTATTTGGCGCTTCCTTAAACGCAGTAAACTGGATTATATTTGGTGCCATTATGCAGATCAGCCATATATTTGCTCGCGCCTTTACCCTTGTAGAGATACTCGTTGTCGTAGTTATACTGTCCGTGCTGGCCACCACCGTGCAGATAACGTTACCGGACAATGAACGTCAACGCCAGATAGCAGCGATCGAAGCCTGGAAACTGCAGATAGAACGCGCCGTCGTCAACTCCCAGTACCGTCATAGCCGTTATGGCCTGAGAGTCAACTTAAACAGTTTGCAAACCATGCTTGGCTCTTCCGGTGGATGGGGCGTTGCAGAGAATGAACCACGGCTGGAGCTGCCAAAGGGGATGATAGTGACCAATATTCGGCTTAATGGAGAACAGCATGCAGCAGGCGTAATCGTGCCCATTGTGCTCGGGCAAATGACGCCATTTAGTATGCAATTCGTCGGCGACGACAGGCGCTGGAAATTGGCTGGGACTCCAAACGGCAATATCTTGATCAGCGGGGTGGGTTTCGCTATACATGCTCCAACCGACAACGAGCAATACCGTCGCCAACAGGCCAGGTTAACCGCTGCCATTACGCGCGCTTTGCAATGAAGAAGCTGATTCGCTACGTGGGGTTTACGCTTCTGGAAGTTCTGGTGGCCTTGAGCATTTTAGCGGTAGCAATGGCGGCAGCGATCCGCACCGGTGGGGCGAGTACGCAAGCCGCTTTCGAGCTGCGCAGTCGCACCCTGGCTGTCTGGGTGGCGGAAAACCACATTGCCACTCTGCGCTCGACCCGTCAATGGCCAGATTCAGGAGAGTCTCGTGGCGAAACCGATATGGGCAAGGAACATTTTTATTGGCGGCAAAAAGTCAGCAGCACCCCTAATCCGCTATTCAGGCGCATTGACTTTGAAGTCGGAAGGACGCCACCGAACGAAGGCAATAGGCTGGCAAGGTTGGTGACCGTACTGGTGAGGCCAAGGTAATGCTGTATATGCCCGGCAGTCCCAAATCACCGCAAGCAAGCTACGGCTTTACGTTGATTGAAATGTTGGTCGCAATAAGCGTACTTGCCGTGGTGGGAGTATTATCGTGGCGTGGGCTCGATAGCATGCAACTAAACAGCGCCTACCTCAGCCATCAAACTGCCAGGTGGCAGGAAATTAGTCACGCTATTGAGCATTTTGGCCGTGCCGTAAGTCAGCCCGCACAACGACTTGGCAAGAAACCAGACGGCCACCTTGCCCCGGCTTTTTGGGGTCGGCCTGCCAGCGAGCTACAACAGCAAACCGCCTTGCTTGTCTTCTCAAAACGTGGACAAGCCAATAGCGACAGTGAGCGTCTGGGCTACTTTTGGCACAACCAACAGCTTAACCTGCTCACCTGGCACATGCCAGAAGCTGCCACCTTGCCGCAGGGAGTGCATCGCTTGTTGGGCGGAGTTGAATGGCTCGAGTTGATGTATATGGACAAGAATGCCCAATGGCACAACCAGTGGCCAACCTCAGGTGACAAAAACCCGCTTGAGGCACCGCGCGCCGTTAGCTTGCGGCTCAGGTTGGTCGAAGGCGTACAAATCAGGCGCATATTTGATCTACGCTGAGCACGATACTTGTAAGGCAAACACCAAGGGCCATGAGCAATCCCATCAACATCGCACCGCAAAGGCGAAAAGGCGCAGCCTTGATCATGGCTCTGCTGGTCACCAGCATTGCCGCCTCTTTGTCTTCATTATTATTGGTACGCATTGACCACTGGTTAAACCGGGTTGAAATTTCTGGCCACTATGCGCAAAGCCGTGCGTTGGCACGTAGTGCTCTCGATTATGCCATGGCTATATTGGTGGAAGACATGCTGCGCACTTCAATCGACCACCTTAACGAGGATTGGGCACGAAGATTACCGCCGATATTGTCTGAAGGGAGCGAAATCAATGGCCATATCGAAGACATGCAGGGCCGCTGGAACCTGAACAATCTACGTTACTGGAGCAACAAGAACCCGGGACCACTTAAAGCCACGCAACGCCTGTTTGAATTCAGTGACTTGCACCCTGATCAAGCCGAAGTTCTACTCGACTGGGTGGACAATAACGACCAGCCGCAACCGAACGGTGCTGAAAGCGCCTACTATCTTGGCTTACGTCCACCATACACTGCCGCCAACAAGTCAATAGACAATATTGCCGTTCTGAAGCGCCTGAAAGGATTTGACCAGGCAAGCGTTGATCGTTTGGTCCCTTTGGCCGCAGCGTTGCCAATTGAGCAACCAATCAATGTTAACACCGCGCCTGCAGAGGTGCTGGCTGCCATCGTGCCAGGAATGAGTCTAGCGCAAGCACGCAGTATGGTAATTGAGCGCAAATCAAAGTACTATCTTGACGCAGCCGACTTTGCTAAATATCTGCCATACCCAGATATGAAAATCATTCACCCGATCAGCACGAAAAGCAACTTCTTTCTGGTCCACATCTCGGTGAGCTACGGCAAGGCGCAAACTCACCTGCAGGCTCTTATTAGTCGCCTCGGCAACCCGCAAATCTTGTGGATGCAGCTAAGCTAGATAAAAGCAAAGTGCTATCAGGGAAACCCCGACCCGCTGACCGGTTAACTGCGCGGGCGTATTACTACGTTGCATGGAACCCGGAGCAATTGCGTCCCCACGGGGATTCGAACCCCGGTTACCGCCGTGAAAGGGCGATGTCCTAGGCCTCTAGACGATGGGGACATAGTGACCGTGTTTGAATAGACGCGCGATTCTACAGGATTTGCCGCTTTGGCGTCTACAGTAATGTTGATGCCGTCTGCATTAATGACAACCTGCTAAAAAATGGTCGCTGGCAAGGGCATTACCATTGGCCATGTTCCTCTCGGCGCGGCGCGTCAGGTGCATGTGCTATCTCCATCAGTAAAAAGTACGCCGCTTAGATATATGTGGCGGCAGTAACAAATACCGATCCGATCAGTCGGCGCACGGTATGAATCAGACTGCCTCAGCATGGTTGCTTGTGGCATAATCGCACTGCGCGTTTCCAGATTAAATGGTAGCCGATAACAGCACGGTAATGGCGAGGTAAATGACAGACTTGCAAACAGGGTTGATTGCGCTGGGCGCAGCATTGCTTGTCGGCATTTATGCCTACAACCAGTGGCAGGAGAGGCGACAACGCCATACAGCGAGGAACCTGCTAACTACACGTCCAGACGATGTTTTATTCGGGTTAGCACCATCTCGCTCCGACGAACCTGCACCCCAGCCAGTTGAGGAGGCGTCCCAAAACCACCAGGCTCATCCCCCTTCACAGCCAGCTGCACAGACGTTGTCGCCTTCCCTGGCTGCTTCACATGCATCATCGCGCTATGCCAGTGTAGACACCGGCAATGAGCAGCGAGTCGAGCATGCCTGGTCTCCTGTAGCACCTCCTGTCAAGCCTGACGATGCTGCCACCGGGTCGCCAGCGGAGCAAAATGAGGACTGCTCCCCCGGTCAAAACGAAGCGGCCATGACTCATGAATCGCACCAAATGGCGTTCAAGGCGCATGAGCCAGGAACTTCGGACGCCCTAGTACCCGAAGATGCATCAGTTACCGAGCGGGACGAGGAACTTGCCGAAGACTATACAACCGGCAGCAGTCAATATGAGGATGTAGACACCTTGTATGCCGATGGCCGGCATACTGAGAATGAGGACGGAGAACTTGAATTGCCCGACTACTTGCTCTCGCCATTGGTTGATTGCATCGTCAAGCTTGAATCCCGGCAACCTGTTTCCTCGCTGTGCATCAGCCAGGCGCAACGCTTTGGCTTTGAGGCTATTCCACATAGCATACGTTGGGCAGGCTTCGACGAATACAACCAGCGATGGGAGTACTGTGGCGATCAATCGTTAATTCACTACCGGCATTACGCTGTCGGTTTGCAGTTGGTAGATCGTAGCGGCCCGGCACAGGAGGCTGAAATCGCAGCCTTTCTTGAGGCCGTAGACCAACTGCAGCATGAACTGGGTGCCAAAGTTACCCTCAAGCCAACCATGGCTGAATCGTGCGCACTTGCTAGTCAGCTGGAAGATTATTGCAGCCAGGTGGATATCCAGATCGGCATCAACCTGAACAGTGTTTCCAACGTTGGCTTGCTCGGCATGCGCATTCATCCGCTGGCAGAGTCTTGCAGCATGCAGCTGGAGCCGGAAATTGGCGCTTATGTACGCCGTAACAGCAATGGAGGGTTACGCTTCCAGTTGCAAAATTTTGATCCGCAGCCCTTTAGCGCTGATCAAATGAAGAGCCTTAACACGGGCGCTATTACTTTTTTACTCGACGTGCCGCGCACGGTTGAGCCAAAAGCTGCCTTCGATGAAATGCTTAAAGTTGCAAACGACTTCAGGCCTGTACTGGCTGCCCGCCTGGTAGACGACCGCCTGCAACCGCTCGACGAATCACAACTGGTATTGATTCGCGAATATATTGATAAAACAGTGTGTCAAATGCAAGACTACGGCATTCCACCCGGTTGCGAGCTGGCCTTGCGGCTCTTTTCCTGAGAAGCCAAGTGACAGCTGCTCTACCGGAAAGCGTGCGCACGCGCGCCGCAAATTTAATTGCAGCGATAGAGCGCCATAACCACGCCTATTACGCGCTTGACGCACCGACCATCAGCGACGCTGAGTATGACCAGTTGTTTCGTGAGTTGCAGATGCTGGAAAACGACTATCCAGCCCTACTTGCTGACGACTCACCTACCCACAGGGTGGGAGCGCCGCCCTTGCCGGCATTTGCTCCCTACAACCACCGACAACCCATGCTATCGCTTAACAACGCCTTTGACGCCAGAGAGGTACGAGCCTTTGACCAACGGGTACGGGAAAGGTTGATTGTAGCTGGCCTGATATCTGCCGCGCAGGAAGTTGAGTACACCGTTGAGCCCAAGTTTGACGGTCTGGCGGTCAACCTTTGCTACAAGAACGGCAACCTCAGTGCAGGCGCTACGCGCGGCGACGGGATAAATGGCGAAGCGGTAACGCCAAATATACGTACCATCCGCAGTATTCCATTGCGCCTACAAGGGGTTAACCTGCCGCCACTGCTGGAAATACGCGGCGAAGTGTTGATGCGCAAACATGATTTCCTGCGTTTGAACGAACGGCAACTGGCAGCAGGCAAGAAGACTTTTGCCAATCCACGTAATGCTGCAGCGGGCAGCCTACGGCAGCTGGATTCTCGCAATACGGCCAGACGGCCACTTTATTTTTTTGCCTACGGCGTCGGTAGCGGTGGCGAGGATATTGCCAGCAGCACGCATACCGGACAATTAGACTGGTTACAAGGAGCCGGTTTTGAGGTGGCCCCGCAGCACTCGTTGGTTTGCGGGGTTGAAAATCTATTGGCGACCTACGAGCTAATTGCTCAGCAGCGCGACCAATTGGACTACGATATTGATGGCGTGGTCTATAAACTCAACCAACTTGACTGGCAACAAGCCGTAGGTTTTGTGGCGCGTGCTCCTCGCTTTGCTCTGGCGCACAAGTTTCCGTCTAAGGAAGAACTTACACGGATTGTCGCCATAGAAGTGCAGGTTGGTCGAACTGGCGCAGTAACGCCAGTCGCCCGCTTGCAACCGGTTGTCGTCGGTGGCGTCACCGTCTCAAACGCCACCTTGCACAACGAGAACGAATTGCGCCGTAAGGATGTGCGCGTCGGAGACCTGGTCAGTGTCCGCCGCGCTGGAGACGTGATCCCAGAGGTAGTTTGCGTAATCCTAAGCGAACGCCCGCCTGACGCCAGGATATTTATCATGCCGATAAATTGCCCTACGTGCGGTTCGCCGATAGATAAAGAAGCTGGCGAAGCTGTGGCGCGCTGTAGCGGAGCTTTATTTTGTCCAGCACAAGTGCAACAGTCAATACTACATTATGCCTCGCGCAGCGCTATGGATATTGAAGGACTAGGCAAAAGACTGGTAGAGCAACTGGTTGAGCACAAGCTGTTGCAATCCCCTGCCGACTTGTACCGCTTGCAGGAAGCGCAAATTTCGGCACTGGAACGCATGGGCGACAAGTCAGCGCAAAATCTGGTAGCCGCTATTAACGCTAGCAAGCACCGAAGTCTGGCCAGATTCATCTACGCACTTGGTATTCGTAATGTTGGCGAGACGACGGCGCGTGATCTGGCTCAGGCCTTTGGTAGCCTGGACGCTTTGCGCGTTGCCGACGCTGGGCAATTGCAACAAACTCAGGAAGTAGGCCCGGTAGTGGCTGAGAGTATTTGCCGATTCTTTGCTGATCCTCACGCTTCGCAGGCCGTCGATGCCCTACTCAGGGCAGGCGTTGTACCACAAGAACAAGGCATACCAGAAAACAAAGACATACTGCCGCTGATTGGTAAAACATTTGCGCTTACCGGCAGTTTGCAAAAGATGACACGCCAGGATGCCAAAAGGCTAATTGAAAACGCTGGCGGCAGAGTCACCGGGTCAGTATCCAACAACACAGACTATTTGGTTGCAGGTAACGAAGCCGGTAAAAAGCTAAGCCAGGCACGACAACTAGGTATTGAAGTTATTGACGAGGCTAACCTGGAGGCACTATTGAAAGCCAGGGCAGGTGGCTAACAGGGCACCTGAATTGCTGCACTGCAACAGATATAACTCATTGTTTATAAATAGAATATGCCTATATCACAGGGCATTTAATGCAATTAAGCCTTCCGTTTTCGCGCGACTTGATTCATAATTAACTAGCTGTGATTAGGAACTAACACCTGCTAACCAGTGGGTTCTCCACAGGGAAGCCGACAGCTTTATACGATAAAACTGATCTTGTTTGAGATAGAGAGAGGTGACCAGGCATGGCACAAGACGCAACAGGTCCGGACCAGATCGAGGAAAGTGTACCCGACCCTGCCGAGATGGCAGAAGTTTACTCCGAGGTCGCGCAGCGTGCCTCACGCCTTATATCGCGCAGGATAAAAAAACTCGGCTCGCTGGGTTTCTCACCAGCCATGCTGGATGAGCTCGGCGTCGCACGCGCTTTCATGGACTTATCAGCCCGGTTGTTGGCCAACCCTTTCAAGGTTGCACAATCGCAAATGAACATGATGTGGGATTATTGTTCGCTCTGGCAAGGTAGCGTTTTGCGTGCCTTGGGAAAACAACAGCAACCCACAATCGTGCCAAAGGTTGGCGACAATCGCTTTCGTGATAAAGAGTGGGAGGAGCACTTTTTATTTGATTTTATCAAGCAATCCTACCTGATTGCGGCGCATCACATTCACGAAGTTGTTAGCGATTCTGTCGGGCTAGACGATCGCTCACAGCAAAAAATCAATTTTTTTACACGCCAGTATATTGACGCCCTGTCGCCATCAAACTTTGCGCTGACCAACCCGCACGTGCTGCGCGAGACCATGAAAAGCCACGGCAATAACCTGGTGCGAGGTCTTAATAATCTACTGCAAGACCTAGAAAAAAGCGATGGCCAACTGCGCGTCAGCATGACCGACACCAGCGCATTTGAAATGGGCAGGAATGTGGCCACTACGCCAGGCAAGGTTGTATTTCAAAACGAATTGTTTCAACTGATACAGTACAACCCGACCTCAACCGAGGTGTACAAAAGACCACTGTTGATCGTGCCTCCATGGATTAATAAATACTACATTCTTGACCTGCGCGAGAAAAACTCCTTCGTCAAATGGGCTGCAGACCTGGGCCATACTACATTCATAATGTCGTGGGTAAACCCGGACGAAAAGCATATTGACATCACCTTTGAAGATTACTTGCTGCAAGGTTCCCTGGAAGCTTCCAAGCAGGTGAGAAAAATCACTGGCGAGGAGCAAATAAATACCATCGGTTATTGCCTGGGCGGCACCTTGTTGATGGCCATGCTGGCTTATCTGGAAGAGAAAAATGATCAACACGTTTCTTCTGCCGTCCTTTTTACCACCTTGCTGGATTTCTCTGAACCGGGTGAATTGGGCATCTTCGTAAACGAGGAGAGCGTCTTGAGCCTGGAAAAAAAGATGCAAGAACGCGGCTACCTAGAAGGCTCAGAAATGGCCACCACATTCAATATGTTACGCGCCAACGACCTGATCTGGTCATTTGTGGTGAACAACTATTTACTCGGCAAGGATCCATTCCCATTTGACCTGCTGTACTGGAACTCTGACTCTACCCGATTGCCGGCCAAGATGCACAGCTATTATCTACGTAATATGTATCTTCACAACCTTCTATGCCAGCCTGGCGGTATTACGCTCGACGGCGTTGCCATTGATATACGCAAGGTTAAAACTCCGTGTTATTTCGTTTCAACTATTGAAGACCATATTACGCCGTGGAAAAGCACCTACCAAGGCGCTTTGTTACCATCCGGCCAGGTGCGCTTTGTTCTTGGCGGCTCTGGCCATATCGCCGGCATTATCAACCCGCCGGCGGCAAATAAATATTGTTACTGGATCAACGAAAACAAACCTCTACCAGGCAGCGCAGAAGATTATTTGGCCGGCGCCAAGCAATACCAGGGTTCCTGGTGGCCTGACTGGCACAACTGGGTTACTTCCCTGCCCGGAGCTGAATTCAAGGTTAAAGCGCGTAAGCCTGGCGACGGAGGGGTTAAAATAATTGAGGATGCGCCCGGCAGCTACGTCAAGTTCCGCCTCGATAGCCAACCTGCAACCGATTCCCAGGGACAGAAAGCGCAACAGGCCGCCGCCTGAAGCTGTCGGCAGTTGCAAAATCCTGTCCTAGACCAAATCAAGCAGCAGGCGGTTTAAATAACGCTGTCCGAGCGTAGTCGTTTTAACGTGCTGGGAGTTGACGTTTAGCAGGCCCTTTTTAAGCGCTCCGGCGAGCGTACTTTCCAGTAACTGAGCATTGAGACCTGTTTGCCTGCCGAACTGTGCGTAGCTAAAGCCATCTTGCAAACGTAGTGCGTTCATCAAATATTCAAGCACTACCTCCTGGCTATTCAGCAACCATTCCTCCTGTATCCGAGGCGGGGAGTTTTGCATATAAAGCGCCGGGTGTTTATGGCGCATCTGACGACGCACCAACAATGGCGACGCCGCATCTTTTATTTCGCTCAGTTTGCTGTGCGCCCCGGCACCAAGGCCAAGATAATCATCAAATTGCCAATAACTCATATTGTGACAGCAGCGTTGTCCTGGTCTGGCAAAGGCTGAAACTTCATAGTGCTCGTAGCCTGCCGCAACCAACATTGCAGCCACTGTGTCACCCATTGATGCGGCGCTATCAGTGTCTGGCAAATCATGGGGCAGTTTGGTCGCGAATGGCGTATTCGGTTCAACAGTCAACTGGTAGCAAGAAAGGTGCGGGGGTGCAAAAGACAAGGCCATTGCAATGTCCTGCTCAACTTCTTCATGGCTTTGTCCGGGCAGGGCAAACATGATATCGATGTTGAAGTTGGCAAAATGCAGAGTAACATTCTGCGCCGCCGTAATAGCTTGCTTGGCATCATGAATACGGCCAATGGCAGCTAAATGATGATCGTTAAAGCTTTGCACGCCGAGCGATAGTCGGTTGACGCCGAGTGCAGCAAAGGTTGCAAAATTTCCTGCCGCTCCTGGATTGGCTTCAAGGGTGATTTCTACGTTAGGAGCAAGTTGAAAACTGTCGTCAATAGCTTGTAACAACCCGGCCAGCATCGGGGGAGGCATCAAACTGGGAGTGCCGCCACCAATAAAAATGCTGCCTACCGGACGGTGAGCAACCATGGGCAGAACGTATTCCAGATCGCCGAGCAACGCCGCTGTGTAGTTAGAATACAAGCGCTCAATCTGCACTGTTGTCTTTCCTTCATCTTCCGTAGTTACTACCGCCGGTGAACGCAGGCCTTTGGTGGTTGCAAACTGTCGCTCCAAGGGATGCGAATTAAAATCACAATATGGGCATTTGCGCACGCACCACGGGATATGCACATACAATGCGAGCGATCGCGTAACATCATCTGCTGAAGTAATTTTTATCTGGGGCATGCATTAATCACCCTGTTATGGTCAAATAGTTAACTTGTGCTTGCGGCCTTGCCGCGCTCGTTACACAATCGGAACCATGTTTACTGAATATTACCTGCCAGTCACCATAGCTCTCTTGATGCTATTCTGGCTGCTAATTTGTTGGCGTTTACTATACAGATCGAGGAAAAGTGACATCCAGGCAACTGTATTCGCCAAACAAGCGCGTGCCCTGCGCCATTTGCTGGACGAAAGCAACGTCGCTATTATGCTCTTTGACTACGACGGCAATCTACGCTATGCCAACCAGCCAGTAAGTAAATTACCTCCATCTTTTCAGTCACACGTACAAAACCTGCCCTTGCCCGGCTTGCAGGCCATGATGGGAGCGCGCGCCGAGAAACACGAGGTCGAGCGCTTTTACGAAGAGAACGGCATGGTTAGGCGTCTTCGCATGCACTGGCAACCGCTGGTTGGACGTAAAGAGTCGCTCTTCCTGTTGCTGGAGGCAATCGATATTAGCAGCGAAGTAGCCGCCTTCGAAACTGTCAGGGAACAAGCGCAGAAAGCTGAGGCCGAATTACAGGGCGGTTCTAACCGGGCAAGAGACAAAACGGAGCCAGGGGCATCTACCCCGGCAGCGTCACTATCAGAAACACCTGCGCAACCGCCGAAACCAAAGGAGACGGTAAAAGCAGAACAATCAGTCAGCGCAACGTCAGTGGTGGTGGAAGAGCCTTTGTCAGTTTGCCTGCCAGGTCTGAAAGTGCTACTGGTCGACGACAACGGTATTTCGCAACAGGTGAGCCGAAACAAGCTTGAACGTTTACAATGCTCGGTAACGCCTGTGGACAGCGGCCAGGAAGCAATTGAAGTGCTACGCAAGCAGCGTTTTGATGTTATTCTTGTGGATGTGTTGATGCCGGAAATGGATGGACGCGCTGTTGTGCGTACCTTGCGTGCTGGCGAGGCTGGCAGGGAAACATCTGCTATTCCGGTTATAGCCCTGGCAGCTCGCACCTACCGTCAGGAACGCATCGCTTGCCTGGCGGACGGAATGAACGATTATCTGGGCAAGTCGTCTGACGTCACCACTATTGCCAATTGCATAGCCATGGTAACTGGTGCCCAGCTGCAAAAACTGGAAGCTCGAGTTGACAATCAGCCACCTGAACAAGCAGCGTAAACAGGCACAACTCGTATGTTGCGTTGATCTCATTATGTGGGAAAGTAAAAGTGCGGAAGCAGGATGATAACCCGACAAGAACTGCATGACATTGTTAACAATGGCCTCTGGAAGCAGAACGCTGGCCTGGTGCAGTTACTCGGCCTGTGCCCACTACTGGCAATCAGCACCAGCATCGTCAATGGCATTATGCTAGCGTCAGCTACTATTCTGGTCATGGCACTAGCCAGCGGAGGTGTTTCGCTGCTGCGAAACTGGATTCCCTATGAAATACGTATCCCGGTTTTTATCCTCATCGCTGCCGTGTTGGTGACGGTGGTTGATCTTGTGATGCACGCCTGGTTGTATGATCTATACCTGGTGCTTGGCATATTTATCCCCTTGATTATAACCAACTGCATTGTGCTGGCGCGCATCGAGGCCTTTGCCGCAAAAACAAGGCCCTTGCCAGCGATCATTGACGGTGCGATGATGGGCATTGGTCTGGCCTGGACACTGGCCTTGCTGGGCGGGTTACGCGAGATAATCGGCGCTGGAACTTTGTTTTCAGGAATCGAGCTGGTCATACCAGGCTGGCAGAGCTGGAAGGTGATGCCGGATAAATATGATGGCTTTTTACTCTGGCTGCTGCCGCCAGGCGCCTTTATTACTCTCGGCTTTATGATAGCCGGGAAAAACTGGCTTGAGTCACGCGCCATGCAACGCAACTATATGCCGCCCGCCCCTCTTTCCCCGGCCAAAGCTCAAGCCAGTTAAGTAACCTGAATATTCCACTTGTGCGTCTGGGCAAGCACCCCTTCTTGTTGGTGAGGCCTTGTACAATTTGAACTATCAGTTCCCATGTCTGCCGCTAATCTTGCCGCTATTTGGCTAACCTGCAAGCTCGCTACTGTAACCACCCTGTTGTTGCTAGTGTTGTCAGCGCCGCTGGCCTGGTGGCTGGCGCGTGGAGATTCATGGTTCAGGCGCGTAATTGGCGCAGTGGTTGCTTTACCCATAGTGCTTCCCCCGACAGTAATAGGTTTTTATTTGCTGCTCTTCTTGGGACCACACGGACCCGGTGGGCGCCTGACAGAAGCTCTGGGCATTGGCCTGCTACCCTTTAGTTTCAGTGGCCTGGTGGTGGGGTCGTTGATCTACTCATTACCTTTCGTAGTGCAACCGCTGCAAAATGCCTTCGCGGCAATTGGCCCCCGCCCAATGGAAGCGGCAGCCACCCTGGGATCCTCGCCATTAGATGCTTTCTTCAGCGTCGCCTTGCCGTTGGCGCGGCCAGGCTTTATCAGCGCCGCAATATTGGGTTTTGCGCATACGGTGGGTGAATTTGGCGTTGTATTGATGATTGGAGGCAATATCCCCGGCGCAACGCGGGTAATTTCAGTGCAGTTGTACAACCACGTCGAGGCGTTGGAGTACGTTGAGGCGCATTGGCTGGCAGGTAGCATGATAGTGTTTTCATTCCTTGTCCTCTTTGGTTTACATATCTTCAACGCGAGGAGGCGCGGTGAATATTGAGTACCAGCGTGGCATAGAGATACGGCTAGAATTAGCACGCGGCGCCTTTAGCCTTCAAGCTGGCCAACACCTGCCGGGGTGCGGCATAACGGCAATATTTGGTCCTTCTGGCAGTGGCAAAACTACCTTGTTGCGTGCTATTGCCGGGCTGGAACGTTCCGCGGCAGGTTACCTGAGCGTCAATGGTGAAGTCTGGCAGGATGGTAAATTTTTTCTGCCAACCCACAAGCGAGTCCTCGGTTTCGTCTTTCAGGAAGCCAGCCTGTTCCAACATCTTTCGGTAACTGACAACCTGAAATATGGTGCTCGCCGTACTGGCGCTCCGGAACAGGCTCTGCAACAGGCGATTGCCTTGCTGGCATTGGAGCCATTGCTGGAGCGCATGCCAGCCAACTTGTCTGGAGGCGAGCGGCAGCGGGTAGCTATCGCCAGGGCGCTGGCCTTGGCGCCACGTTTGTTGCTATTGGACGAACCCCTCTCGGCCTTGGATATAGACATGAAACAGGAGGTAATGCCTTACCTGGAACGCTTGCACGATACATTGTCCATACCGGTGCTGTACGTTAGCCACGCTCCTGAAGAAGTCGGGCGACTAGCAGATTACTTGCTGCTGCTCGACAATGGGCGGGCGTTGGCGGCAGGACGACTGAACGATATGTTGTGCCGCCTTGATTTGCCGACGGCTCTTGGCGACGAGGCCGGCGTTATCATCAAGGCACAAGTTGTTGAGCTAAGTAGTCAATGGCACCTGGCACGGGTTAAATTTGCTGGCGGCGAGTTATGGATATACAACCCCAAACTTTCTATCGGTCAGTGGGTACGCGTGCGCGTGCTGGCGCGTGATGTGAGCGTCGCTATAGAACAATCCACAACCAGTAGTATCCAGAATATACTTCCGGCTGAGGTTGTAACTATCGCCGAGAAGCTAAATCCAGGCATGGCGCTGTTGAAAGTACGCGTCGGAAATCAGCAGTTTTTGTCGCGCCTGACGCATCGGGCGGTTAATAATTTGCAGCTGGCACCCGGTAAACAAGTATGGCTGCAAATAAAGTCGGCCGCCCTGGTAGGGTAGACAAGACAGCAGCGCTAGTTCCGCCTGAACATAGCCTGATAGGCGAGCAATAAATCCTCGAGAAAAAGACGCGTGTTGAGCGGTTGCTCGATCTCGCCTTTGGCCTGAACAAGGCGACGGTAAAAACGGGTAAGTGAGACGAGCGACGTTTGTCGTGCCAGCTCTTGCAGCTTGGATTGTTCATGGACGAAGTAGCAAACCGGCAAGTCGCTTTTTCTTAGCGTCAGATCGAAGAGCCATTTTTGTAACCACAACACGGTCTGTTGCAAGGTATAACTGGCAGATTGCTTGTGTTTCCTGCTTGCTGAGTCGATCGCTAACGCCGTTGCAAAGGCGTCGGCGGATGGACCGTCGGCCAGATGGCCAAACAGTTGCCAGATCCACGAGGATTGCCCTTGTTGCGCGAGCTCTTGTGCCAGCAATGGTACCCCTCCAGCCAGAGCGAGCCATCTATCCATGTTATCAACGCCAGCAGCTTCCAGATATCGTTGCGCTCTCTCGGTTGGAGGCAACGGCAAGGCAAGACGTTGGCAGCGGCTAATTATTGTGGGCAGGAGTCTCGCTGGTTGGTAGCTCAGAAGCAAAAAAATCGTCTTATCGGGAGGTTCTTCCAGCATTTTCAGCAGGGCGTTAGCAGCATTATTATTCATCGCCTCGGCCGGCTGGAGCAATATGACGCGCAGTCCACCGCGGTGGGTGCCGACGCTCATGAGCTCCTCAAGAAATCGAATTTGTTCGATTTTTATCTGGTTGCTGGCCTTTTTACGGCTATCTCCACCTTCCTTTTCTGCTGATATTTCTGACGTCGGCGCCATAGAGTCTGGTTGCAAAAGTCGAAAATCAGGGTGATTGCCTTCCCCCAGCCAACTGCAGGCTTGGCACTGCCCACAAGCTTTTTGCAAACGCTCTTGTCTGGCAGTTTTTTGTCCTGTCGGCTGATCTTCGCACAGCAACGCAGCGGCGAAGGCAAGTACAAATTCCGAGGCTCCGGAACCGGGTTGGCCAGCAAACAATATGGCGTGCGGCAAACGGGAGTAGCGAGCATCCAACTCTTCCCACGCCTCGGCGTGTAGCGCTTCTACTTGCATGTGCCTAGCCAGACGGTTCTATTGCCTTGTAGGTGCGTTCGACGTAACGCTCAACGAGGGCGATGAACTCGCCGGCTATGTTTTCGCCTTTCAGGGTAACGGTTTTTTTTCCATCTTCGAAAACCGGTGCAGATGGGGCTTCGCCAGTACCGGGCAAGCTGATACCGATGTTGGCGTGTTTTGATTCACCTGGTCCGTTAACGACGCAACCCATTACCGCCAGTGTCATATTTTCCACTCCTTGATGTCTGGAACGCCATGTCGGCATTTTTTGTCGCACATAGTCCTGTACCTGTTGCGCCAGTTGCTGAAAAAAAGTGCTCGTGGTGCGCCCACAACCTGGGCAGGCGATAACCGTAGGCTTGAAGGCTCGTAGCCCCATGCTTTGCAAGATTTCCTGCGCCACGAGCACCTCTTCGCTTCTGGATTCTCCAGGGGCCGGAGTCAGGGAAACACGAATTGTATCGCCGATACCTTCTTGCAGCAGAATAGCCAGTGCGGCAGTAGAGGAGACGACTCCCTTGTTACCCATGCCGGCTTCGGTCAACCCCAGGTGCAAGGGGTAATCAACACGCCTTGCCAGTTCGCGGTAGATGGCGATCAGATCCTGCACGGCAGAGACCTTGCAGGAGAGCACAATGCGATTGGGCGACATGCCTATGCTCTCAGCTTGGGCGGCCGACTCGAGCGCCGAGATAACCAGAGCTTCACGTATGATATGAGAGCTATCTTCGGGGGAAGGTTGGCGCGAGTTTTTGTCCATTAGCCTTGCCAGCAAGGCCTGATCAATGCTGCCCCAGTTTACGCCTATGCGTACTGCCTTTTCGTGCCGACAGGCGTATTCAATCATACTGGTGAACTGATCGTTCTTTTTAACGCCAAATCCGACATTGCCAGGGTTGATGCGGTACTTGGCAAGCGTTGCTGCCATCTCGGGGTAATCGTGCAGCAGACGATGACCATTGTAATGAAAGTCACCAATAAGCGGTGTGTTATAGCCCTGTTGCGCCAGATATTCAGCGATCTTGGGTACAACGGCTGCGGCTGCTGGTGTATTGACCGATATACGTACCAGTTCGGCACCAGCTTTCGCCAACTCGACGCACTGCCTGGCCGTGTACATATAATCGGCAGTATCTGTATTGGTCATGGCTTGCACCACGACCGGCTTTCCTCCACCAATAGATATCGGGCCGATAGTACAGCAACGAGTAGCTCGGCGTGGCATGGCTGAGTTCATGCCGCGCCTCAGGGCAAAGTCAGACGTGCTACGGCGTTGGCACTTCTTTTCTTTTTTAGGTCTATTAGCTTGCCACGATAGCGCAATTTAACTTGTGGCGAGTTACCTATGACGACGGAAAAAGGTGCCTCGCCGGATATGTAACGGCGGGTGCCTGTCTTTTGTAATTCGTACAGCAGAACGTTACCGTTACGGTCACTAATCTCAACCCACGATTCTCCCTGGAATTCCAGATAAATAGGGGCATCATTTTCGTCGGGAGCAGCCTCGCCAATCGGCTTAACTTCATTTTGCGTATGGTCTTTTACAGGGCCGCCGTCAGCGACCTTGGCGTCAGGGATGCCAGCAACTGGCTCACTAACCATCTGTTCACCCCCACCTGGCTCGCTCAATAGATTTGGCTCTTTTGCGCCTGGCAAACTGGTTGTTGCTTTGCCTTCCAGCGAAACCGAACCGGAAGGGCGTAAAGGCGCTGTCTTTTCATCGTCCGGTTTGCCGTTGTCCGCTGGGGTATATTGATTATCCGCTCCGCTCAGAGGCCTGGAATTGTTAGAGTGTGGTGAGACAAAACCGAAAATATCTGATTCGTCCTGGTAATACAAAAACAATGCGGCTACAACGAGCAGGCCCAGAATTACCGTCCACCAACCCCACGGCAATGAACTCTTCTCATATTTTGTTTCTCCAACCGGGTTCGATGCAACGCTGACGAATGCACCTATTTCTCTGTTGACTTGCTCCAACAGCGTTTCAGTATCAAGTCCCAACAAGCGCGTATAGTTACGCACGAAACCCAGCGCAGATGTCTGGCATGGCAAAACGCTCCAGTCGTTCTCTTCCATCGCCTTGACGTATTTGGCATTCAGGTGCAGGCTTGCGGCAACTTCCTTTTCTGTCAAATTTTGCTGTTGGCGCGCTTCTCGCAATTTTGCGCCGACACTTGCGACATCCAACTCTTCGACACACTTGCTCTCCGTAGTTTCGCTCTGTTCGCTTTGCCGATTACTTTCGTTGTCGTCAGGCGAGCTGTATTCGGTATTGCCAACAATAATATTCTCGTCTGCAGGACGAGATTCATTGTCATTATTGGCGTCACATATTGCCTGCAACTTTTCTTCAATGGAGCTTGGCTTGTTCATTGGTAGGTAGATTCCAGGTATTTTTTGAACTCGGCAGAATCAGGGTGTTGACGGCGCAGTTGCTTAGCATATTTCTGCTCCATTTGCCTGTCTCCGAGAGAGTTGGCCAACCGGATTCCGGTCAACAAGGCCTTAGATGACGGCGGATTAGTTTGCCTGAAGTTGGCTTGCAGATGTTTTTTAGCAAGGTTGTAGCGCCCTTGCAGCAAATAATATTCGGCCAGCCCAAGATGGGCTTTTGGTTCCTTCTGGTTGGTTATTTTCAGTGCCCGCAAAAAGTATGATTTGGCCTTGGTCATATCACCTGCACGCTGAGAACATAAACCAGCGTTGGCATAGGCAAGGCCAGGCGTCTTGTACAGCGGGGTTAGTGCTGCCTTCTTGAAGTAGGGTTCGGCAGCAGCGTGTTGCCCGGCGTCACATAGAATCCAGCCATGATTATTATTCGTTTCCGGGTCTTCCGGAGCCAACGACAAGGCATGGTGACTATCAGCAATGGCTTTTTGCTTTTCCCCCAGATCATTGTAGATTAGTGCGCGCAGAATCCATGCTTGATGATAGCCGCTGTCGGCATCAATGGCAACATTGGCTTCCTCCATAGCCACATCAAGCCTTTTATGCCTGAAGTAGAGCGACCCCAGGTTGGTGTGCGCCTTGGCACGCATGGATGGCGCTCCCGGTTCTCGCTCGATGAATATCTCTGGTGCTCGGTTGTCTTGTACGACGTTTACCGAAGTACAACTTGTCAGCAACAGGGTACTGAGGCAAACGAGTGGCAAGCTACGACAACTCATTTTGTCACTTCAGAAAAGTGGTGAACTGCCCTTGCCCTGCATCCGGTCAAACCAGCATCGTAGTCAAGCAATATCCTGGAGGGTGCTGCCTGCGCGTCGACGCGATTTGCCGTCGCTATTTTTTTGCGTCGTTCTTGCACCTGCCCAGCCAGTTGACCACATGCAGCGTCAATATCTTCCCCGCGAGTTTTGCGGATAGTGGCTACATAACCGGCCTCGGCCAATTGAGATGCAAAACGCCTGATCCGTTCTGGCGGTGGACGGCGGTAAATACTGCCAGGAAATGGATTGAAGGGAATCAGGTTGAACTTGCAAGGCACTCTTCTGGCTATGTCCAGCAACTGCCGCGCCATTGCCGGGCTGTCGTTCAAGCCATCTAGCATGACGTACTCAAAAGTAACAAAATCACGTGGTGCGTGCTTCAGGTAGCGATTGCATGCGTCTAGCAGTGCAGCCAGTGGGTACTTGCGGTTGAGTGGCACCAGCTTGTTGCGCAAAGCATCGTTAGGCGCGTGCAGCGAAACCGCCAACGCCACCGGACATTCAACGGACAGACGGTCAATGGCGGGAACCAGGCCGCTGGTAGAGACAGTAACGCGGCGGCGTGATAAGCCGTAGGCATTATCGTCCAGCATCAGTTGCAATGCAGCAACAACAGCATTCATATTAGCGAGTGGCTCGCCCATGCCCATCAGTACCACATTGCTAATCAAGCGCGTGCTGTCAGTTTGGCTGTTCTTGTCAGCTATCATAGTTGCGCGTCGCAAGAAACGCCTTGCCTGCCACAACTGGCCGATAATTTCTGCCGTGCTCAGGTTACGGTTAAATCCTTCCTTGCCGGTGGAACAAAAGCTGCATTCCAACGCACAACCGACCTGGGTCGAGATACACATGGTGACGCGACCACCCTCTGGTATAAATACACTCTCAACTACATTGCCGTTGCCAACGTCAAACAAAAACTTGCGTGACCCGTCAGCAGAGATGTGTTCGTTAATCAAGGCTGGCGCTCCCACATGTGCCCGAATAGCCAGCTCGTCGCGCAGGCTGCTGGGCAGATTACTCATGGCCGCAAAATCGTCTTCGCCAGCGTGGTGAATCCAGCGCATTAGCTGCTTGGCGCGAAATTGCTTTTCGCCAAGTTCAGTGCACCATCGTCTCAGAGCAGTGGGTGAAAGATCGAGCAGGTTCATGTGGCTAGTCAGCTGCACAGCACGTACACACAGTTAGTTATTGTTGTACGCAACGATGCAAGAATAATTGGAGGCGCGAGTCTGAGTATTATGACGATATAAATCAATAGATCAAGGTTGCAATGTTGCAGTACGCGTTGCATTTATCCTGCGTCCCAAACAGCCTCAATCGGCATTTTATCACTATCGCCGACGGCGAGCCCTGGATCGACAGCAGTCTGCGGAAGATGCCAAAATATCAGCCGCCTAGGTAAGCCTAACAGGTGACGGTACGGGGCGCGAACTTGTTGGGCATTTTATCACCTCCTTAGCGGCGTTTATAGCAGCTCGTTTGGCTATCTCTTGTTTATGCTCTTACGATCCATATAGTTACGCCAAAAATGACTTCCCGAACCGTTGTCAGCCAATTATAGAACGCATATTAATATGTGATACCATCCGCCACCTTAGGTAATCATGAAAAAAGTGGCTGTCTTAATGGCGATGGATATTTCCGTGAAAGGGCAGGTTTTTACTCCCGACTGGGTCGTTGAGTACATGGTTTCCCTGATCAGGAATGATGGTTTTATCCTTGAGCCAAGCTGTGGTGATGGCGCTTTTTTATATTACCTTCCCAAAGATAGAGTAACAGCCATTGAGAAGGAAGAAGGGCTGTGCCAACTCGAACACCTGAACATTGATTTTTTCGACTACCGCGAAACAAAAATAATTAAAACAATCATAGGTAACCCACCCTATGTTCGTTATCAAGATATACTCGCAGACACAAAACACAAGCTGGACCATTCCATCTTCGATAAAAGATCAAATTTATACTTATTTTTCATATCAAGATGTGTAGATATATTAGACATTGGCGGTGAGCTTATTTTTGTTACTCCAAGGGACTTTCTAAAACAAACGTCAGCAAAACGACTTAATAAAAAGTTGTTCGAATTAGGGGGATTTACACACTTTAATGACTTCGGAGACAACCTTTTATTCAAGGGAGTATCACCTAATTGCGCTATATGGCGTTGGCAAAAAGGGCGGCAAAATAGTCAGCTGGATAACGGCGGCTATATGAGCGCGTCTGACGGGCAAATTGTTTTTGTTAATGAAGCAGATGCCAAACGACTGAGTGGTATGTTTGATGTTAAGGTAGGCGCAGTTAGCGGCGCTGACCATATATTTGAACAAGAAGAAAACAAAAAATCAACGGATTTTGTATGTTCTCGCACATATAAAGAAGGTATCTTAAGAAAAATGCTATATAACACATACGACCGTAGTCTTACAAAACATAAAAATGAGCTATTGAGTAGAAAAATAAGAGCGTTTGATGATAGTAACTGGTGGCAGTGGGGGAGAAAATATCCGCACAAAGAAGGGGAGAGGATATATGTTAATTGCAAGACCAGATATGATAAGCCATTTTATGTGAGTGATGTACCCGCTTACGACGGCTCTATACTTGCTCTTTTCCCTAAAGTTGGTGCTAACGTGCATGAGCTATGTAACTCTTTGAACGATGTTGATTGGAATTCTCTTGGATTCAAGTGCGGAGGCAGGTACTTGTTTTCACAAAGAACGCTTGAGGGCATATCTGTCAACCTGTGATTCCGAACATTTTGGAATGGTGGATTCGAGTCTGAAGTACGACAAAGGGGATGGAGGCGCGAGCCGGAGTCGAACCGACCTACTCGGATTTGCAATCCGGTGCATAACCGCTTTGCTATCGCGCCGTTATGTGACGAGGCAACGTGGTAGCTACCTCGAAATAAAAAATAAAAGGAAAGACGAGACCGGCTTCCCCATTACGTTTTCCTGATTGAAGCATCTCCCATGCAATAAATCACTTTTGCAACAAGCCTGCATTTTGGCCGGAAAGCAGGCCAGCCAACAAGCCAAGGGGGATGGAGCGGGAAACGAGGTTCGAACTCGCGACCTCAACCTTGGCAAGGTTGCGCTCTACCAGCTGAGCTATTCCCGCAATATGGCGTGTAATTATATAACCTATTGAATAGCTGTCAAGGAACCGTAGAGAACATGTAGCGAGGGTGACCACGCGTTGCATGGCATTGAGTCTTGCCGAAAATTGAAAATTTAAATCAAACCTTCGATGTAAGCGGCATCCAGTAATAACTGGCAGGCATACTCAGCGAAACTGCGGCGTACAACCAGGTCAAAACAATCCTCCTCCTGACGTACAAAAATCAGGTTACATTTGGCAAGCACACTTTGCGCGCAGCTGCCGGGCGGGAAAATTGCCTTGTGAAAATCCAGTGGACAGTGGCGCGACAACAGGTCAGCCGCCAATTGATGCTTAAGCCGCAGGATAATCTGCCCGTCCGACACATCTACTACGGCTGCGTGCTGTCCGGATAAGGCTTGTTGCAGGGCGTGCAATTGTCTAACAGCATCCGCATCGCTAATCAGCAAGCATTCATCCGGGCCAAGCCGGCAAATGATTGCGTCATCCTTCCCCAGGCGTACCACGCCATTGACAGCTTCCGGCGGCGGCGCACCTAGTACCGTTGTTAGCGCATTGCAAAAACCGTCTTCAGCAAAGTTACCGCGCAGGACAAGTTGTGCAATAAAAGAACGCTCGACAAGCCACAATGGCAGTTGATTGTCCTTTAGCCAACGAGAAAGCGCCGACTGCCTCGGCGTTTCACCCTTGCGATGGATATTCGAGGTAACAGGCTCAGTCACTTTGGCGCGTTCCTCCTGGGTCGTAGAACACTGGCTTGACAATTCTTGCGGCAGTACAACGGCCATCCTTGAATACGACGTAAATGGTCTCTCCCCAGCGTCGGTGGCCGTCCCTGACCAATGCCAGGGCAATCGAGCGCTGCAAAGCCTCACTACGGTAGCTGGAAGAAATATGCCCAAGCATGTTGGCGGGGATCTTTTCGTTCGGCTGGCCAACCAGTTGAGCGCCTTCGGGCAAGATGGTTTGTGGATCTTCGCTCAGCAGGCCGACAAACTGTTTACGCCCAGCCTCCTGACAATGGGCGCGCGCCAGCGACCGGCGTCCAATGAATTCTCCCTTATTCATATTGACGATCCATCCCATACCCATGTCGTCTGGGGTCATTGAGCCATCTGTATCCTGGCCAACAATAATGAACCCCTTTTCGGCACGCAAAACGTGCATTGTCTCTGTGCCATAGGGAACAATGCTATATGGTTCGCCTGCTGCAATTACCTTTTGCCAGAGCGCCAGACCGAAGCTGGCCGGAACCATGATTTCAAATGATAGCTCGCCGGTAAACGAAACGCGCGTTAGACGTGCCTCAATACCGCCCACCGTAGCATTCTGGCTGGACATGAATGGGAAAGCATCGTTATCGAGCGCCACATCGTTACACAAGGTCGACAACAATTTGCGACTGTTGGGGCCAGCAATGGCGACGGTTGAGTACTGGTCGGTCAAGGTGCTTAAATAAACTTGCAAATGAGGCCACTCTGTTTGCAACCAGCGCTCCATATGTGCCAGCACACGCGCCGCTCCGCCGGTGGTAGTGGTCATTAAATAGTGGTTCTCGCCGATACGTGTGGTTACCCCGTCGTCCATAATCATGCCATCTTCACCGAGCATTAGCCCGTAGCGGGAACGCCCAATTGCCAGTTTATTCCACCCATTGGTATACACCCGATTCAGTAACTCGACCGAGTCTGGTCCCTGGATATCGATCTTGCCGAGGGTTGAATAGTCGAGCACACCTACACTCTCACGGGTTGCGCGGCATTCACGGGCAACAGCGACATGAATATCCTCGCCCGATTTAGGGTAATACCAGGCGCGCTTCCATTGACCTACATCCTCGAACAATGCTCCCGCCCCTTCATGCCACGAGTGCATGGGCGTGACGCGAACAGGTTCAAGAAACTTTTCCCGTTCACTGCCAGTAATGGCGCCAAAACTGATCGGTGTATACGGTGGCCGAAATGTGCTGGTGCCGGTCTTGGCTATAGGTTGGCCAAGTGTCCCGGCCAGAATCGCCATGCCATTGATATTGCCGCTCTTGCCCTGATCGGTGCCAAATCCCAGTGCCGTATAGCGCTTTAGGTGTTCAATGCTACTGTAACCCTCGTGTACTGCCAACTGGATATCGGCGACACTATTATCATTTTGCAAGTCGACAAACTTACGAGCTGCATCAGCGCCTCCTGGTGACGGGCAAAGCCATAGCTCGGCAATAGATGTTTCATGCGTAGTCGATTCACTATGCGGTGGCGTGGTACGCGATTTTACATTGCCGCAGCCACATTTACTGGCCGCTTGCAGCCCAGCCGACCATCCCCCGGCAAGTGCGCTACCGAGCTCAAAAGTGCCATTTGCCGCCCCGACCGAGCAGTGTTGATGAGACGAGCTGCCAGGTACAAAGCAAAGCTGCTTTTCATCCCAACGCATTTTGCCGTCGGCTTGCGAGTGTAAGTGGATGCCCGGATTCCAGCCGCCGGAGCTGGCAATCAGGTCGCACGTAATCAGTTGCGCGTCGGATTTGTTGGTGGCGCTGGCCAGCGGCGCTACCAGCGCGCCACGGACACGTTTCTTGCCCAGCACGTCGATAATCACATGCTCGTTCAGCAATGGTATGCCGAGCTGAGCGGCGTTTTGTGCTATCTGGTTACCTGCCTGCCCGGCAGGGCGAACATCCACAATGGCAGCGATTTCTACCCCTTGGCGTTGCAGATCAAACGCCAGGTGGCAGGCGCTGTCGTTGTTGGTGAAAATCAGCGCCTTACGTCCAGGCATCACAGCGTATTGCCTGGCGTATGCCGCCACGGCAGAAGCCAGCATAACTCCTGGCCGGTCATTATTGGCAAATACCAACGGACGTTCGATGGCCCCAGCAGCAATCACCACCTGGCGCGCGCGCAGCTTCCAGAAACACTGGCGCGGTTTGTCAACGCGTTGTTCGAGTGGCAAGTGTTCGCTCACTCTCTCGAGCAGAGTGAGGAAATTATGGTCAAAAAAGGCGTTTACCGTGGTGCGTGTTTTGAGGGTGAAGTTCGGCCGTTGTTGCAATTCGCGTAGGCTGTTTTGCAACCACGTGGCGTTGTCCTGATCGTCGATTCGGGCCTCGCGATACAACAGGCTACCGCCAACTTGTGGCTGTGACTCAACCAGCCAGGTTCGTGCGCCGGTTTGCGTCGCGGCACGCGCTGCGGCAATGCCGGCTGGGCCTGAGCCGACGACCAGCACATCGCAATGCGCAAAGCGCTTGTCATAAATATCCGGATCAGGGTGACGTGGAGCAATACCAAAACCGGCCGCCCTGCGAATCAGGCGCTCGTAGCCCATCCACCAGCGTTGCGGCCACATAAAGGTTTTGTAGTAAAACCCAGCCGGCAGGAAGGCATGTAGATAATCGAACACGCCCATGAGGTCAAATTGCAGCGACGGCCAGCCGTTTATACTGTAGGCTCTGAGACCATCGTACAGCTCAACTTGTGTTGCACGTTGATTGGGCAAGGTGCGAGCGTCATTGATAGCACCAACCTGGACGATAGCGTTCGTTTCCTCCGGCCCGGCAGCCACTATGCCTCGCGGACGATGTAATTTGATGCTGCGGTTAACCAGATGTACCCCGTTGGCCAACAAGGCTGAGGCCAGGGTGTCACCGTGGAAGCCTTGCATATTTTGGCCGTTGAAGCTAAAGCGCAACGGTCGTTGACGGTCGATTTGGCCACCACTGGGCAAACGATAGTTATTGCTTGCGCTAGCGCCATTGTCGCTGTTATTGCTCATTGCTCGCCCATTTTGTAGACACGGATAATGCGGTAGTCCACACTGTCGCGTTCAACGTTAAACCAGCGCCGACAACCGCCACTATGCACCCATTGCTCGTGCTGGCGGCCACGTATGTTTTTACGCATAAACAAGTAGTCGGCCCACTCCTCGTCACTCAGCTCATCTGGTTGTAGCGGACGTTTAATGTGCGCCTCGCCTCCACAGGTGAATTCGATTTCGTCCCGAGGTCCGCAGTAGGGGCATTTGATCAGCAACATATATACCTGCCTTGCTAGTGCGCTACCGCTGCCGCGCCGTGTTCGTCAATTAGATGCCCGCTGGCGAAGCGTTGCAACGAAAATGGAGCATTGATGGGGTGTGGTTCATCATGCGCAATGGTGTGGGCAAAGACCCAGCCTGATCCAGGAGTTGCCTTGAAGCCGCCGGTACCCCATCCAGCATTTATGTAGAGCCCTTTTATCGGCGTTTTTGAAAGGATCGGACAAGCGTCGGGGGCGACATCGACGATGCCTCCCCATTGACGCAACATGTTGACCCTTGAAAAGATGGGAAACAGTTCAACAATGGCTGCAATGCAGTGTTCAACGACCTGAAAACTGCCGCGCTGAGCGTAGCCGACGTATGAGTCAATTCCAGCCCCAATGACCAACTCCCCTTTGTCTGACTGGCTAACATAACCATGGACGGCATTCGACATAATCACCGAATCCAACACCGGCTTGAGCGGTTCTGAAACAAGAGCCTGCAAAGGGTGGCTTTCCAGCGGCAGGCGCAGATCAACCATCGCCGCCAGTACGCTACTGTTGCCAGCGGTAACGATAGCGATTTTATTAGCGTTGATGCGGCCCTGTGTGGTATCAACCCCCGTTACTGCGCCATGCTGACGGTGGATATCCAGTACTTCGCAATTCTGGATAATGTCGACCCCCAGAGCATCGGCAGCGCGCGCATAGCCCCAGGCGACCGCATCGTGACGCGCTGTCCCGCCCAGTCTTTGCAGCGACGCCCCGAGTACCGGATAACGTGAGTTTTGCGACAAATTAAGAGCTGGCACCATTTTTGCCAGTCCGGCGCGGTCAACTACCTCGCTGTCAATTCCATTCAATCGGTTGGAGTTTACCCGTCTTTCTATGTCGCGCATATCCTGCAGGTTATGACCAAGATTAAAAACGCCACGCGGACTGTACATGACGTTGTAGTTAAGTTCTTGCGACAGGTTTTGCCACAATTGCATCGCCTTGTCGTATAAACGCGCAGATTCATCCCACAAATAATTTGAGCGCACTATGGTGGTATTGCGGCCTGTGTTGCCGCCGCCTATCCAGCCTTTTTCGAGCACTGCAATATTGCCCAGGCCATGTTCGCTGGCCAGATAATAAGCCGTAGCCAAGCCATGACCACCACCACCTATAATAATTACGTCATACTGACTGCGCGGAGGTGGGCTGCGCCAGGCCTGCTGCCAGTTTTGCTGCTGTGATATCCCGTTGCGCAGGAGGCTGAGAATGGAGTAACGCTTCATGCAGATCCGCCCACGTCGTATGGGTTAGTGATTTTCGGGGCCGAAGTAGTCGATAATTTTACCGACATGATATATGCAGGCAAAAGATAAAGGCCACAAAAGGCATTTTCTTGGCCGGGAACGACAACAACATTACCATTTACGCCGCAGCAAACTGCCTTTCTCAGTTTAGCGCTATTCCAGATCGGCGCTCATGACTTGGCGGGTAGCCGTAATGATTGCGATAACACTTGGAAAAATGAGGCGGCGAACGAAATCCGCAGGCAACTGTAATATCAATAATCGACATGTTGGTCTGCAACAACAACTCGCGCGCCCGGTTGAGGCGCAAGTCAAGATAATACCTGGCTGGCACCCGGCCCAGGTAGTGTTTAAACAACCGCTCGACCTGGCGACGAGAAACACCGACCGAGCTAGCTAACTGATTAAGTGACAACGGTTCCTCTATCGTTTCTTCCATCAACGTGGCTACGCGTAACAAGGTGCGGTGGTAAGCGCCAATCTGCGCCCTTAACGGTATATGTTGTTCGTCAATCTGGTTGCGTATACGGTCCAGGTTGAATTGATCTGCGACAGTGGTGGCGACGTCGCTTCCCAGATGCTGCTTCACCAGGTTCAACATCATGTCAAGTGGAGCAATGCCGCCAGAACAGGTGTAGCGGTCACCTTCAATAACAAACAAATGCCGACAAAAGTTTACTTGTGGAAATTCCTCCCGCAAAGCTGAAAGATTCTCCCAGTGGATGGCTGCCTTGTGATTATCTAGCAAGCCCGCTTTAGCCAAAACATAACTTCCAGTACATAATGCGCCGATTATCACGTTGCGTTGGCGGGCGAAACTGCGCATTTGTCTCAGCAGCTCCGGCGTTGCAGCTTTCTTTACGTTGGTGCCACCGCAGAGAAATACGGCATTAAAGCCACTTGCATCGCTAATACTGGCCGTTGGGGTAAACTGCATGCCGTTGCTTGCTACCACCGTAACATCGTCGACAGTTAGCGTTTCCCAGCTATAAGTTTGCATATGACTGATGCGGTTGGCCATGCGCAGGGCTTCGACAGCATTAACGAAGGCAACCAGAGAGAAATCAGGTAATAGTAAAAATGCGTAGCGGTATTCGTCGCAGCTTGTAGTTGTAACCATGATAACTCCTCTTGGGGTATGCAATATGATAGTCAACGTCCCGTAATCATCATCGAATTAACCACCGGGATTCTAGCAACCATTTACCAGCTTGAAAACGATGCATGACTGCGTAGTACACAACCTTTGCCTGATCGTCGCTGCCACCAAGGACGGCGTTATAGGGGTTAACAACAAGTTGCCGTGGCACTTGCCGGAAGATTTGCGGCATTTCAGGCAATTAACCATAGGCAAATGCATCATTATGGGGCGTAAAACATGGCAGTCGCTACCAACGACCTACAAACCCTTGCCAGGGCGGCGCAATATTGTCGTCAGTCGGCAAGCCGAATTTTTGGCACCAGGTGCGCAGACCTCGACTTCACTGGCGGAGGCTATTGAGCTTGCAGCGTCCAACTCAGATGACGACTTCTTTGTTATCGGTGGAGCTTCGCTGTACGAGTTGGCCTTGCCGTTGACAAAGCGAATATACCTAACCGAAATCGATCTGAAGGTGAAAGGGGACGCCTGCTTTCCTGCCCTGCCGAACAACGTATGGCAAGAAAGCGCACGGCGACAGCAAATAAGCGCCAACGGAATCCGTTATGCTTTTGTCACGCTGACGCGCCGCTAGATCCGGATCATGGCCAGGCGCGCGCTCCCCAGATCATCCGTCTGGCGGTAAAATGCCGTGTGGGCGGCAACAGGTCTAGCGACAGCAACCCCAGCCCGCGCAACACACTTAGAGACACACAGTTGTTGGAAAACAGGCGCACAATGCTATCGGTAAACAATGCTCCACCCCAACGATCCAGCCTGCGAGTTGCAGCATAGCGTTGCGGAACGTTAGCAAGATTAGAGCTGTTGCTAACGTCCAGTATCAGTTCGGCCAGCTGCCAGGCATCACGCAAGCCAAGATTAAAGCCCTGGCCGCAAACAGGGTGCAGGGTTTGCGCGCTATTGCCGATCCATATTTCTCGTCCATGCACCAGCTTTCGTCGCATGCGCAGTGCGAGCGGGAAGCATTGTCGGGCGCCACAGGAGACAAACTCATGGCGACCACCAAACCGTGCTTGCAAGGTAGCCAGAAATGCCTCGTCTTCCATTTGCATCACTTCTTGCGCCTTGTTGGCCGGTAAAGTAAATACTACCGCATAGCCTTCTTCCAGCGGTAGCAGCGCCAGTGGTCCGTCTGGCGTAAAACGTTCCCAGGCGCGGTTGGCGTGAGCTTTACTGGTGCGAACCTCGGTAATAACTGCCTGCTGCCGATAATCGTGGCTGACAACCCGCTCACCATCTGCTGGCGTTCCATCGGCGTGCACGATAATTTGTGGTCGCATGTTGATTTCGTGCTCGCTGCCAGACTTTTCATCACGCATATGTATAGTTGCGGAGCAACCATCTACTGCCGCCAGCGAGCAGCCATAGGAGACCGACAACGGCTTATGCGATCGCCGCAATGCATTTTCAATCCTGGCTTTCAGGGTGTCGACCAAGGCTTTATGCCGCAGAACATAGCCTAACGCTGTCAGATCATATTCTGCCGCCCGCATAAGGGTACGACCAAAGCCGCCTCGCTGCGATGTGTGTATATCATTGATCGGCGTTGTCTGTGCAGGCCAGGCATTGATACGAGCCAGCAGTTGTCGGGAAGCGTCGGCCATAGCCAACACGCGTGCATCACCAGAGCATGTAGACTCAGGGCGCCGTTCAATGAGGCTGATTCTCCACTGACAGGCAGATTGCAGCAAGGCCAACGCCAATGTCATGCCAATCGGGCCAGCTCCTGTGATCAGTATATCGCCAGCTGGCGGTTTCATTTCGTTGCCCGCATGAGATCTTCGATATCGGCAATTTGCTTTGCAGCATTGCTATACACCTCGCCGCCTTGCTTGCCAACGCGCACGTCGTCCTCTATGCGAATACCAACGCCAGCCAATGCCGGTGGCAAATCGGTTTCATTCGGTATATACAGACCGGGCTCGACGGTCATTACCATGCCTTCGGACAACGGCAAGCTTTCATCTCCAACGTGATAGAGGCCAGCATCGTGCACGTCCAACCCCAGCCAATGACTGGTGCGGTGCATGTAAAAGCGCTGGTAAGCTGCGGATTCTATCTGTGCATCAACTGAGCCCTGCAACAGGCCAAGGTCGATCATGCCCTGTGCCAATACTCGCAAGGCAGCCTGATGCCCGGCATGGAAGGGCGCGCCAGGAACAATGGCCGCTATGGCTGCCGCCTGCGCAGCCAATACGATCTCGTAACAGTCGCGCTGCGCTGCGCTAAAAACTCCATTGACCGGGAATGTGCGTGTCACATCGGCCGCATAGCCTTCCAGCTCACAGCCAGCGTCTATCAACACCATTGCGTCATCCGGCAATGGAGCGTTATTGTTGACGTAGTGCAACACACAGGCGTTGGCGCCACCGGCAACAATCGGTGGATAGGCATGTCCATCGGCTCCGGCGTAACGAAAGGCATGTGTTAATTCTGCCTCCAACTGATATTCGGCCATTCCAGGTTGGCAGACACGCATTACCCTTTCATGTGCCTGGCAGGTTATGTCGGCAGCCCGCTGCATCAACTGTATCTCGTTGGCTTCCTTGATCTGGCGTAAGGCATCCAGGGCATAGCTAACATCCCGGATGCAATATGGCGCGCGCTTGCCCTGCCTGGCCTGTGTGCGTAAATTTTGCAATACCTCTGCCAACTGGCTATCCCACTTGTGGTCAGCGCCCATGGTGTACCAAAGGTTTTGGTGATTTGCCAGCAAGTCAGGCAGGCGCTTTTCAAGCTCCTCAATCGGATAGGCAGCATCAAAAGCAAAGGCCTCACTGGCTGCCTGTGGGCCATAGCGATAACCTTTCCAGCGTTCCTTTTCGGCGTTTTTTGGTTGGCAAAAGAATATGCTCTGCGCTGCCTCGCCCCGTTGGCTATCGGCAGAAATTAATACCAGTGCCGCATCTGGTTCGGTAAAACCGGTCAGATACCAAAAATAACTATCGTAACGATATGGGTAATAGCTATCGCGGTTACGCAATGCCTGCGGCGCGGCGCGTAATATAGCTACACCATCGATGGTTTCCAAAAGCCGACGACGCCGTCGGGCAAATACCTCCACTGGCGTTGAGTTGGGGTAGTTTTGCATCGTGGTTGCCGGATTGTTCATAGGCAAATGTCATTGCTACTTCTTTGCTGTTCTGCTGGCGGCAAACCTGCCTTGTGGGCGTGACATGTCCCCATTTTTTCGCGCACCATGACTTTGAGTCCAAGATTGGCCTGAATCCGTGTCCAAACTCGCAAATAAGCTCATAATATCATGATATTATTGGCATAATATCAAAATGGTTCACATCACATACACTGAGTTATGCCACTATATCATGTCCGCGCCTCACGCAAACTTAACCTGACCTCACATTCTGGATTGGCTTTACTTGGCCGAAGCTTTGAAGCAGCGCAGGTTGACAATGTAGCCAATACAAAGCCGCGTGTTAAATTCGGCATGAGAACCTCAGACTTGGTCAAATCGGCTGTTGGCACTATTGCTATGGGCAAACCTGACTTTTACTGAACCTATGTGCGGATTGGGGGGGGGTAATGTAAATTTGCATGAAATTTTGAGAGGTGTTAAGCTAGGAGGCCCTGAGGGGGCGAATCAAGGTTCAAGTGTTCCAGGTTACTTGGTGCGTGGGCTTTTGGTGTCCGCCTGTCCATATGAGATTTCTTTGAGGACCAATCCCTGCATAATATGCGTGGCTTGGCGGTAAGCTTACCCGAAGGCAAAAGGTTCGGTAAAGAACCAATAAAGTCCTAAAGCTGGTATCCAGCCAGTATCGTTCATTAAGTTAAACAATCAAATAAAAGGGGGTAAAACCATGAATTCTATGATTACACGCGTTCTGAATAAATGCCTGACAACCATGTTGCTGCTTACAGCTATGGCGCTGTCGCCTGCATTTGCAGAGATAAATATTAATACTGCAAGCGTTAGTGAATTGGCTGTCTTGCATGGTATTGGGCCAGGCAAGGCCAAGGCAATTGTTGACTATCGTACAGCCAATGGTTCGTTTGCTGAAGTGGAAGATCTGGTGAGAGTAAAAGGAATTGGCAAGAAGACGCTTGATAAGCTGCGCGATGAAATCACGGTTGGTAAGAAATTGCCGGGTATGATCTCGGGGAATCCCCTGAATCTGAATACAGCCACAGCCAAACAATTGCAGAGCCTGCCAGGTATTGGAGCCGCCAAGGCGACGGCAATAGTCGCGGCGAGAAAATCAGTTGGCAAATTCAAGTCTGCCGACGATCTAGTGAAGGTCGAAGGCCTCAGCCAAAAGTCAGTCGATAATATTCGCTCAATGGTAACGGTTAAGTAAGCGATAGCCGGATTCAATGTCACCGTCCCGGGTCGATAATTGAGAGTACGCCGGGTAGGTGCAATAGTTCTTTGACGCAATGTTAATAGGGAAGATGAGGCAAATGTGCTAAAAAAAGGTTATTAAGGGAAACGCTGAACAAACCGCTTTATTTGTAGAAGCTCAGACTTGATCTGACAGTTACCCGTTTATCAGTAACTGACTGTCAGGTTAAATTTTGTGTTTTAGGCCCCATGTTTCCATTCGTTATTGCCTTTCTATCGAGTTTAATTGTGGCCATGATCGTTGTGCGCTATGAACACCTGCATTCTAGCTACTCGCATGATCATAGTGGTGACGAACACGGGCCACAAAAATTCCATGCCCATCCAACGCCACGCATTGGTAGCATACCTATTCTGATTGGCTTGTCACTAGGTTTGCTAGTATCTTGGTTAAAAGGTTGGCTGCATGAAACAGGTTGGTTGTTACTGCTTTGCGCATTACCTGTCTGCGTGACCGGATTATTGGAAGATATATGTAGGCGAATAAGACCATTCTGGCGTTTATTAGCTTCTTTTATTTCTGCTTCGTTAGCATATTGGTTGCTTGATGCAGGAGTGCAACGGATAGACATAGAGAGTATCGATTATTTGCTCAAATTATGGCCTATTTCTTTCACGTTTACACTGCTCGCTGTAGGTGGCGTGTCTCATTCAATCAATATTATTGATGGTTATAATGGCTTGGCGGGCATGGTGACCATTATGATATTAAGCGCAATCCTTTATGTGTCTCTGGCAGTTAATGACTGGGAAATGATTGCAATTTGTGTTTCACTGATTGGGGCAACAATAGGCTTTTTATTACTTAATTACCCTAGAGGCTTAATTTTCGCTGGAGATGGTGGCGCATATTTATGGGGTTTTTTAATTGCTGAATTATCAGTGCTACTTGTAATACGCCACCCCAATGTTTCACCATGGTTTCCAGCGCTGTTGGTGATTTATCCTGTTTGGGAAACTTTGTTTTCCATCTATAGACGTAGGTTGGTACGTAGAGCATCACCAGGTCTACCAGATGCATTGCACCTGCATCAGTTGATTTACTTACGTTTGGTAAAATGGATGGTAGGAAGCAGAGAGGCGCGTCATATTATCAGACGTAATTCAATGACATCACCATATTTATGGGGAGTTGCAGCGCTTAGTATTGTACCCGCCATTTTATTTTGGCAAAACACTGCTGCATTAATGTTTTGTATTGTTTTCTTCGTAATTGCGTATGGATGGCTATATAGGCGATTAGTACAATTTAATTCTCCAAAATTTCTAATGATAAGAAAGAATAAATGACCTTTTCCGGCTGTCAATAATTGCGATAATAGGGGCAGTTTTCTAGGGGAATGAAGATTTTTGGAGAAGCGATGACGGGTGTTTTTTTCCAGGGCCGACTCGATCAAATGATCGACCTTCGCCACCCACTGGCAGTCCTGAGGGATCGCATTCACCCGATATTAGGCGAAAGCGGCCTGGCACAAGTAGTTGCACACCGGAATCGTCACGCAACGAGTACCGATGGCATGGACATGTTGGGCGTACGAGCAGAGATTGCTGGTCAGGGTGTCAGCGCAGCCGGTCGTCCTCGACTGCCCGTCAGTCTGATGGCATCGCAGCTATACCGCAATGATGTTAATTGATTTCCTAAGTTGTTTCGAAATATAATGCGCGGTTTTCGAACGGGAAGTAAAGGGTAAAAATGGTAGTTGTGCGTTTATCACGTGGTGGAGCCAAGAAGCGTCCTTTTTATTGCATTGTGGTTAGTGACTCACGCGCACGCCGTGATGGCCGCTTTGTAGAGCGCATTGGTTTTTATAATCCGATGTCTGCTGAGCACGAAGAAGGCTTGCGAGTATCGCTTGACCGCCTTGATTACTGGAAGCAACGTGGTGCCCGGGTCTCGCCAACTGCGGCGCGGCTGGTCAAACAGTATGTCAGCAAGCAGGCTGCTGCGACCACCTGACTTTAGATAGAGTGTCAACATGATTGCTTTGTGGTCCAGCAGGCATGACCGATCTGTCATAATATGTGACTAAAGCTGATTCCACGGTCATTATAGGCAAAGTAGCTGGTGCACACGGCGTGCGTGGCTGGTTGCGCGTTCATTGTTATAACGATACTCCTGAGTTGTGGTCGTCGTTGCCTGAATGGCTGATAAGTCAAGAGGCCGAATGTGTGGTCGGCTCCTCTGCGGACAAGGACGACGCAACCGGAGCAGCAGACCTGAGTACAGAAGCCACGAGTTGGAACAGGTTAAGCGTGGCAAGTACGCGCTGGCAGACAGGCGGATTACTGGCGCAACTACGCGGAGTGGATGACCGTGATCAAGCGCTTGGACTGAAAGGTCACCTGATAGCTGCGCCGCGTTCAGCACTGCCATCCCTGGCGGAAGGAGAATACTATTGGTGCGACTTGATCGGCTTGCAAGTAATCAATCAGGACGGGAAAAACCTTGGCGTGGTACACAACCTGATGGAGACAGGCGCCAACCAGGTGTTGCAAGTTCGCTCCAATAATAACGGAGTCGTGCAGGAGCGGCTGTTACCATTTATAAATCACCATGCAATTCAGTGCGTTGATTTACATGCAGGCCAGATCAATGTAATCTGGCAACCGGATTGGTAAGCTGTTGCCGGGGTCTTATGGTAAAAAAAAGGCATACTGCTAGCAAGAAAGATTGCTTACGAGCTGATTGCATTAGTATTTTTCCCGAAATGTTTGCAGCGCTGACGGAATATGGTATCACCCGGCGTGCGCATGAGGAGGGACTTTGGCGTTTGCGCTTGTGGAATCCGCGTGATTTCGTTACAGAGACCAATCGCCGCAATCGCCGGGTAGATGATCGCCCCTATGGAGGTGGTCCGGGCATGGTCATGCAAGCAGAACCGCTAGCCGCCGCTATTGCGGCTGCCCGGGAGGCGCAAGAAAATGACGGCGTGCGCGCAAGTCGTGTCGTTGCCTTATCACCGCAGGGTGTACCACTGAACCACCCGCGTGTTACGCGTTTTGCCGAGGCAGCGCTAGCTGGCAAGGAAGGTTTGATCTTGCTTTGCGGACGTTATGAAGGTATCGACGAACGTTTGCTAGGACAAGCAGTAGATGAAGAAGTTACCATAGGTGATTTTGTTGTATCCGGCGGGGAATTGCCTGCCATGTTATTGCTGGATGCGGTTATTCGCCAGTTACCAGGCACCCTTGGTGATGAGCAGTCGGCCAGTAGCGACTCTTTCGCTGTAGGCCTGCTGGATTGTCCACATTACACTCGACCACCGATATTTTGTGGTGAGCAGGTGCCAGAAGTATTGCTAAAGGGCGATCATGATGCAATTCGCCGTTGGCGCTTGAAGGCAGCATTGGCAAGAACGCGCTACCGGCGGCCTGATCTGCTGGCGGCGTGGCAAGCCGAGTCGGCAAAAGCGGCGAGCGCCAGCGGCCAGAAGCAAGGTGCAACAGAAAGCGGGGGAATGTTTGCCGTTGAAGCCGTCGTAATTACGCAACTCCTTGACGAGGTTGAGGCAGAGGAGCAATGCGGTGAGAGATAAATATGTTAATTAACTGTTTTAACTACACAAGGAAACTCACATGAACATTATTGCACAACTTGAAAAAGAAGAAATTGAACGCCTGGATAAAGAGATACCGCCATTTTCAGCTGGAGATACCATAGTCGTTCAGGTACGGGTAAGAGAAGGCACGCGTGAACGTCTACAGGCTTATGAAGGTGTTGTTATCGCTAAACGCAACCGAGGCATTAACTCTTCGTTCATTGTACGCAAAATATCCTCCGGCGAGGGAGTTGAACGCACCTTTCAAACCTATTCGCCATTGATTGCTTCTATTAGCGTTAAAAGATACGGTGACGTGCGCCGCGCCAAGCTTTACTACCTGCGGCAACGTTCTGGCAAGTCGGCACGTATCAAGGAAAAATTACCATCACGCGTCAATAAAACCAGCAGATCCTGATCCGTCGATTCGCGTTACCACTTTGTGGATGACAACCTGGTTTGAACCTTGCATGCTCATGCCACAAGCTGGTAAAGCGGACGAAAACAACCAGCAGCTCAGTGACTATGATTTTACGTTACCTTCCGAGCTAATTGCCCAGCATCCTGCTGCGCAGCGCAGTCATAGTCGCCTGCTACATGTTTTGGCGGGTTCTGGAGGCGGTGCGATGTCGTCTTTGCACGATGGAGACTTTACGCTCCTGCCGGATTTATTGCAGGCTGGCGACTTGTTGGTTTTGAATGACACGCGCGTAATTCAGGCACGCTTCCTTGGAAGCAAGCAAAGCGGTGGCAAGATAGAGGTGTTACTTGAGCGTATTGTGTCGACGCGTCTTGCATGGGCGCAAATACGCGCCAGCAAGACCCCCGCTCCGGCAACGTTGTTGTGGCTGGAAAGTGCGTTTAGCGTTCGGGTTGGCCAACGCGTTGGCACCGACGGAGCACTCTTCCAGCTCTTGCTCGGCGAGGAAGAAACGCGTAACTTCTGGCAACTGGCCGAAGAATACGGTCGCATGCCTTTGCCCCCCTACATATCGCACCCACCAACAGACTATGACAAGGAGCGTTATCAAACTATTTATGCCAGCCAACCGGGGGCTGTGGCAGCACCCACCGCCGGGTTACATTTTGACGAAGGCATTTTTCAGCGCCTGCAATCCAAGGGCGTACGGCTAGCCTACCTAACCTTGCATGTGGGTGCCGGCACATTTCAACCGATCCGGGTAGAAGACATAAGCCAGCATCACATGCACAGCGAACGTTATTGCTTGCCAGCTGTGACAGCAAACGCGGTCAACAAGGCGCTGCAGGCCGGTAGGCGGGTTATAGCAGTTGGAACCACCTCCTTGCGTGCCCTGGAGGCCGCAGCCTCAGCTTCCAACGACGGTTTGCTGCGCGAAGATGAGCGAGAAACATCACTGTTTATCAGGCCAGGCTATCGTTTCAAGGTGGTCGATGCCCTGCTGACCAACTTTCACCTGCCACGCTCAACCCTATTGATACTGGTTAGCGCCTTTGCTGGCGTCAAAACTATTCGTGAAGCCTACGCATATGCCATAGCCAGCAAATACCGTTTCTTCAGCTACGGCGATGCCATGTTTTTGGAGCGTCAAGCGAAACCAGGGAGCTGATAAGTAACACGTAGAAGCTTTTGAGGCTGGCGCTCCTACATGGTCTTCGAGCATCATTACGGCATTGT
>Ga0209562_1000059_pt1 | contig 58942 bp, 54 predicted proteins | sample WorMetvacBELIZE2_FD_187399 | JGI IMG/M metagenome (GOLD analysis project Ga0209562, IMG submission 187399) | Marine gutless worms symbiont microbial communities from Max Planck institute for Marine Microbiology, Germany - Olavius vacuus BELIZE.2... | ecosystem: Host-associated > Annelida >... | reverse complement strand
TATTTAAACAAGCAAGTCGCCTGCAACGGCCCTTATGCGCTATCGGCGGCATAAGACTAGATAATGCTCGACCGCTTATCAAGGCCGGCGCTACGATGCTGGCCGTGTGCAGCGATTTATTCGGCAGCCCAGGCACGCCAGCTACCCCCGAGCAAGTCCGATTACAAAGCGCTCGCTACAGGCAGCTATTGGACGATGGCAATTTCCAGCACAATTAAGCGAGTAGCCATTGATGCCGGAAGAAAACAAACCCATTCCCAATAAGAGGATTCAGTAGGAAAGTCAAAGAGAAAAATCACCGGCACTTCTTGTTATAATACTCTGGCGTTCGCTGGTCAGGCATAGTATCAACCAATTAGCCTGCCTATGGCTCAACATGGAGTCCGTTCTGGCCACGCATCTAACTCACGTACCCGATGCGTTAAATTACTTGCATGTTTGGCTGGCCAGTTCAGTAACTGCACCTTTTTATTTCTGTCTATCCACGTCAAACCTCGCAATAACCTTTAGCTCCAATATATACCCAACTTAAAACAATGACATCAAATAACGCAGACTTACTTGGCAAAGCCGAAAAGCACATTCCAGGTGGCGTGAACTCACCTGTTCGCGCCTTTCTCTCAGTCGGCGGCACGCCACCGTTCATCGTCCAGGGCGAAGGATGCCGCATACAAGACGCCGAGGGGCGCTGGTACGTAGACTACGTTGGTTCCTGGGGACCATTGATTTGTGGCCACGCACACCCACAGATTACTGCCACGGTACAGGAAGCTGTCAGCAGGGGTTTATCTTTCGGCGCGACCACTCAAGGTGAAGTTGAACTCGCCGACTTGTTGTGTGAGATTATCCCTTCACTCGACATGTTGCGCCTGACCTCTTCTGGTACCGAGGCGACTATGAGTGCCATTCGTCTGGCCAGGGGTGCGACCAAGCGTGACCTGATAATCAAATTTGAAGGCTGTTACCACGGCCATGCAGATGGACTACTGGTGAAAGCCGGCTCCGGCGCTTTGACCTTTGGTCACCCATCTTCCGATGGTGTGCCTGCCGACGTGGCAAAACATACCCTGATATTACGGTATAACGACAACGAGCAGTTATCTGAAGCCTTTGCCAGGCACGGCGACAAGCTTGCCGCAGTAATAGTTGAACCTGTAGCCGGCAACATGAACCTGATCAAGCCGCAGAGTGACTTCTTGCAAAATCTGCGCAAGTTGACTGAGAAACACGGCGCCATACTGATTTTTGATGAAGTAATGACCGGCTTCAGGGTCGGCTTAACTGGTGCTCAGGGTTTGTACGGTATCACTCCAGATTTATCCACCTTCGGCAAGGTTATAGGTGGTGGCATGCCACTTGGCGCCTTTGGCGGTCGGCATGATTTGATGCAACACCTGGCGCCGCTCGGCCCGGTATATCAGGCTGGCACCTTATCCGGTAACCCAATAGCTGTAGCGGCAGGATTGGCGCAATTACAGCTGCTGCGCACTCCAGGTTTTTATGACTCATTGGCTGACAAAACGAAAAGGCTATGCAACGGCCTGCAAGCGGCAGCCAGTGAGTCAGGGGTAGTTTTCAGCGCGCAAAGCGTTGGTTCAATGTTTGGTTTCTATTTTGCTTCATGCTGTCCTACCACCTATGCTGAAGTAACAGCCGCCGATCAGGAAGCCTTCAGACGATTTTTTCACGCCATGCTTGAGGAAGGCTATTATTTTGCGCCCTCAGCTTTTGAAGCCGGCTTTATGTCCTCAGCGCACACCGACAAGGACATAGACAATACCTTAGCCGCTGCTTCAACCTGTTTCAGCAAATGAACAAACCAGAACTACCTTCATCCCTCTCAGCCGACATCGAATTACGCAACACACCGCTATACGACTTACACCTTGAACATGGTGGCAAAATGGTCGACTTTGCCGGGTGGGCAATGCCAGTGCAATACGGTATGGGAATCATGGGAGAACACCTGCATTGCCGACAAAAAGCTGCCCTTTTTGACGTTTCGCATATGGGGCAAGTAACTTTGCGCCCAGCTGATCCTGCCGTGGGATTGCAGGATATCGCAAGTCAAATGGAAGCTCTGGTACCGTCCGACCTGATCAGTATGCCAATCGGCAAAGCACGTTATACATTATTCACCAATCAGGACGGCGGCATCATGGATGATCTGATCGTCTCCAACTGCGGCGATCATCTTTTTGTGGTGCTCAACGCAGCCATGCGCAGTCAGGATATTTCGCACATGCATGCCAATCTGGCCGGGGTAGAAATTCATGAGCTGACTGATCATGCTCTGCTTGCCCTGCAAGGACCGCTGGCCTTGGACGTTCTCGCCTCGTTGCTTGAAAGCTATGGCGAACGCCAATCTAGCGCGTCAGTCAGACAGCTAAAATTTATGCAAACTGCCGAATTCAATATAGGCAGCGTACCGTGCCGCGTCTCGCGCCTTGGCTATACTGGTGAAGATGGTTTTGAACTCTCCATTCCAGCCATCAATGCTACAGAAATTGCACGAGAACTATTAGGACACGAAGATTGTGCACTGGCCGGACTCGGCGCACGCGACACTTTGCGCCTGGAGTCCGGATTATGCCTGTACGGTAATGACATAGACCATAGCACCAGCCCGGTTGAGGCAGAGTTGGCCTGGACGATCCCTGCTCGAAGGCGCAAAGAGGGAGGCTTTCCAGGCTTTGAACGTATTCACCAGGAGCTAATTGATGGAGTTGCTCGCCAACGAGTCGGCATACGAGCAGCTGGCCGCGCCATCGCTCGGCAAGGCACTGACATCAGCAGCCTTAATGCCAAGGTTATCGGATCGGTCACCTCGGGCAGTTTTTCCCCCAGCCTGCAAGCACCAATCGCTATGGCTTACGTAGAAAGCAAGTTTGCCGAAGTCGATACGCAAATAAATCTGATCGTGCGCGGCAAGCCGCACTTGGGCAGCGTTTGCATGCTACCCTTCGTGGCGCAGAACTACCAACGTTGATCATTTCACAGGAGCAGTTATGACAACATACTATTCGGAAGACCACGAGTGGATCAGCGTGGAGGGCGAAAATGCCACAGTTGGCATAACCGCCCACGCGGCTGAAAAGCTTGGCGACATAGTTTTTATTGATTTCAGGGAGGTTGGATTATCTTTTAACAAAACAGATGAAATTGGCGTCGTCGAGTCAGTCAAGGCAGCTGCCGAAATATACGCGCCTGTTAGCGGTGAAATAACCGAAGCTAACACTGTCATAGCCGATGATCCGGCCAGGCTGAACGAAAACCCGGAAGGCGAAGCCTGGCTCTACCGTATCAGACTGTCCGACCCGTCTGAACTGGAGCAGCTAATGGATGCCGAAACATACCAAAACATGATTGGATAGCTATAGCATGGCCTTTAAACTCACAGACTACATGGCCTATGATTTTGCCAACCGGCGTCATATCGGCCCTTCCCCGCAGGAAATGGCCGCCATGCTAAAAGTTATTGGCTATAAAACTCTCGACGAGCTTATCGACGATACCGTTCCAGTCACTGTCCGGCAGAAACACGCGCTCGACTGGGGACCGGCAATGAGTGAGCGTGATTTGCTATTTCATATGCGTGAGGTAGCCAACAAAAATAAAATTCTCACCTCCTTGATCGGGCAGGGATTTTATGGCACCACGACGCCGTTGGTGATTATACGTAATATCCTGGAAAACCCAGCCTGGTACACCGCTTACACCCCATACCAGGCGGAAATATCTCAAGGCAGGCTCGAAGCTTTGCTCAATTTCCAGACCATGGTCGCCGAACTGACAGCCTTGCCTGTAGCAAATGCCTCGCTGCTTGATGAAGCCAGTGCGGCAGCAGAAGCCATGACCATGGCTCGGCGTAGCTCCAAATCAAAAGCTCAAGCCTTTTTTATAGACGAAAACTGCCACCCGCAGAACATAGCCGTCATTCAAACGCGGGCCGAACCGTTGGGTATAAAGACCGTGGTTGGCGATCCAGATACCGTGCTGAAGCCTGACGAAGCCAAAATATATTTTGCCGCAATTTTCCAATACCCCGGTTCCTGCGGTCATGTACGTGATTATAGCCAACATATTGATAGCTTACATGCAGCCAGTGCTCTGAGCATCATGATTGCCGACCCGTTAGCGCTGGCGCTGCTGAAACCACCTGGCGAAATGGATGCCGACATTGCCATCGGGTCCACCCAACGCTTTGGCGTGCCGATGGGTTACGGTGGCCCTCACGCTGCGTATATGTCATGTAAGGATAAATACAAACGCGCCATGCCAGGGCGCATCATAGGTGTTTCTATCGACAGCCGCGGCAACCCGGCTTACCGCCTGGCGCTGCAAACAAGAGAGCAGCACATACGGCGTGAAAAAGCCAATTCCAATATTTGCACCGCACAAGCCTTGCTGGCAATTATCGCCTCCATGTATGCGGTATACCACGGCCCGGACGGCATCAAAGCCATTGCGCAATCGGTGCATCGTAAAGCCGTCCGTCTAGCAAAGGGACTCGAAGAAATTGGTTTTAGAGTTAAACCGCAAGTCTTCTTCGACACCATAACCATCAACGCTGGCAACCTGCAAGGAATCATCCTGAATAACGCAGTCAGCAATGGTATCAACCTGCGCAAGATCGGTCGAGATCGTATAGGGATCAGTGTGGATGAACAATCGCGCCCCGATACAATAGAAGCAGTCTGGCGCTCCTTCGGTGGCGACACGCTGGTTTACTCAAGCTCCAATGACGAATACCGCCTGCCAGAGCATGCGCTACGTGAGAGCTCCTATTTGACGCACCCGATCTTCCACCTCAACCGCTCCGAGGCTGAAATTACCCGTTATATAAGACGTCTGGCAGACCGCGACCTGGCCCTTGACCGGGCGATGATTCCGCTCGGTTCGTGCACTATGAAGCTCAATGCGACAATAGAAATGACGCCACTCACCTGGCCTGAATTCGCAGACATTCATCCTTTTGTCCCCCCTGAGCAAGTCGCTGGTTATCAATACATGATTGCCGACCTGAACGAAAAACTATGCCAAATTACCGGGTATGACGCTTTCTCCCAGCAGCCCAACTCGGGAGCGCAAGGAGAATATGCAGGGTTATTGACTATTCGTAACTTCCACATTGCAAATAACGAGGGACAGCGCAATGTTTGCCTGATCCCTAGCTCGGCACACGGCACCAACCCGGCTTCGGCGCAGATGGTTGGCTGGCAAGTGGTCCCGGTACAATCAGACGCGCAAGGTAATATTGACGTGAATGATTATCGCGCCAAAGCCGAGCAACACAGCGCCAATCTGGCCGCTTGTATGATCACCTACCCTTCCACGCACGGCGTATTTGAGGAAGGAGTCACCGAGGTATGTAAAATCACCCATCAACACGGTGGGCAAGTATATATTGACGGTGCCAACATGAATGCCCTCGTCGGTTTGGCGCAACCAGCTGCAATTGGAGGTGACGTTAGTCACCTCAATCTGCACAAAACCTTTTGTATACCACACGGCGGAGGTGGGCCTGGTATGGGACCCATTGGCGTCAAGGCGCACCTGGCTCCATATCTACCGGGCCATCCGCAATTACCGCCAGAAGATACAGTCAACAACGTAGGCCCAATCTCGGCTGCGCCGTTCGGCTCCCCTCTCATATTACCGGTAAGCTGGGCTTATTGTCTGCTAATGGGTGGAGCAGGTCTAACCCAGGCCACACGGGTAGCAATTCTAAACGCCAACTACATAGCTGCCAGCTTGCGGAATGACTACGATATTCTCTACACGGCTGCCAACGGAAGAGTGGCGCATGAGTGCATACTTGACACCCGTTCTTTATACGCAAACGCAGGCGTAACGGTGGACGATATAGCCAAACGACTGATAGATAATGGCTTCCATGCGCCAACAATGAGTTGGCCAGTAGCCGGCACGCTAATGGTTGAGCCTACTGAATCCGAACCTAAGGCAGAAATTGACCGCTTCATAAACGCTATGCGGGATATTAGCCAGGAGGCTCGTGCTATTGAAAGCGGTGAAATAGACCCAGACAATAATCCGCTAAAAAACGCCCCCCACACGGTCGCCGACTTGATCGGAGAGTGGCAACGCCCCTACAGTCGTGAGCAGGCCTGCTACCCAGCGGGAGCTCTACGAGTGGACAAATACTGGCCACCGGTTAACCGGATAGATAACGCATTTGGTGATCGGTATCTGGTATGCACCTGCCCGACAGTCGAAGAATATGCTGCCTGAACCATTGTCGTGCTGGCAAAAATGGTTACAATCAGGGGTTATTTTGGTATTTACCCTTATCCTGCGTATTTGACTACATGCAAGACCTGTCATCTCTTGTTAGCGAAGCCGAGCAGAGCTTCGCCGCCGTCAGATCCCCGGACGCTCTGGAACAAGCCAAGGCCGTCTATCTAGGCAAAGAAGGAAGACTCACTGCCCTGATGAAGCAGATGGCAGGCCTCTCACCAGAAGAAAAAAAGCGAACCGGCGCAGCATTCAATCAGGCCAAACAGGCCGTAGAGGCAGCGTTAAATAAGCGCCGCGAAGAATTACGTGAAGATCTACTCAGCTCGCAGTTGGCCGCCGAGGCACTTGATGTTAGCTTACCTGGCAGAAAGCGTCCTGCCGGCGGCATACATCCGGTGACCCGATCCTTGCAACGTATTGAGACCCTTTTTCAGAGCATAGGTTTTAGCGTCGCCCACGGGCCGGAAATTGAAAGTGATTATTTTAACTTCACAGCTCTCAACACCCCGATCGACCACCCTGCGCGCTCCATGCACGACACCTTTTATCTATTGGACCAATCAGGCCACGTGGCGCCCGACGTATTGATGCGAACTCACACCAGCCCGATTCAGGCGCGCTACATGCGTCAACACGTGCAACGCTATCGCAACGAGGAGCACATGCCTGAGATCCGCATCATCGCGCCGGGACGTGTGTATAGGGTAGACTCTGACGCTACCCACTCGCCTATGTTCCACCAGGTCGAAGGCTTGTGGATAGGTGAAAGCGTATCATTCGCAGACCTGAAAAGCGTTATCGCCGATTTTTTACGTCGTTTTTTTGAAACCGACGATTTGGCAGTGCGTTTTCGCCCATCATTCTTTCCGTTCACCGAGCCATCAGCCGAGATTGATGTTGCATTTCCAGACGGGGCCAATCGTGGCAAATGGCTTGAAATCTGCGGTTGCGGCATGGTACATCCGAACGTGCTCAACGAGGCAGACATAGATAGCGAAAGGTATACCGGCTTCGCCTTCGGTTTTGGACCTGATCGCCTGACCATGTTGCGCTACGGGGTGGATGATCTGCGTCTTTTCTTTGAAGGAGATTTACGCTTTCTAAAACAATTCAATTAGATATTATCTTTGTATACCGCTTGGTTACAGGCAAATCATAATAAATAACACAAACTTGCAATAAAATGAAATTCCCGCTCAGTTGGCTAGATGAATTTGTTCCTTCCGCAACAAAGCCGGAGGAACTTGCCCACCTGCTCACCATGGCCGGCCTGGAGGTAGACGAGCATGTGCCCGTTGCGCCGCCGTGTTCCGGCATTGTCGTAGCCGAAGTTCTGGAAGTTGAACCACACCCCAACGCCGATCGTTTACGTGTTTGCACCGTACAAACAGAAGCATCACCAACAGCTGCCAAACGTCAAATCGTTTGTGGTGCCGCCAACGTACGCGCCAACATGAAAGTAGCATGCGCCCTGCCAGGGGCCACCTTGCCCGGCGGCATGGTAATAAACGCATCAAAGCTGCGAGGCGTGGACTCTGCCGGCATGCTCTGCTCGGCTAAAGAGTTGTGCCTGGATGACAGTGAGGCAGCCAGTAAGCAAATCATGGACTTGCCCTCTGAAGCGCCTATTGGGAGCGACATTCGCCAATATCTGACGCTTGACGACTATATTTTCACCCTTAAATTGACTCCTAACCGCGCTGATTGTCTGTCACTCATTGGCATAGCGCGCGAAGTTGGGGCGTTGACCGGGCAGGTAACGCAACAACCACAGATTGCACCCGTTGCTGTCAGCTCTGCACAACAACGTAAAATCTTGCTGGAATCCCCAAAAGCCTGCCCTGTCTACTACGGGTGTGTCATCAGCCACATCAACGCTGCTGCGGCTACCCCGGTCTGGTTGCGCCAACGCCTGGAACGAAGTGGAATACGTTGTATTTCAGCACTGGTTGACATTACCAATTATGTCATGCTGGAGCTTGGGCAACCATTGCACGCCTTCGACAACTCCAAACTAAAAGGCGATATCTGTGTGCGTTATGCTCACGCTGGCGAATCTCTGTTACTGCTTAATGAGCAGACACTGGAGTTTGACAGCGATGAATTGTTGATTGCTGATGCTTCAGGCCCTATAGCTATGGCCGGCATTATGGGGGGGGAACCCAGCGGCATTAGCGATAAATCAGTCGATGTCTTCCTCGAATCTGCTTTTTTTGCCCCACAAGCCATTGCCGGCAGAGCACGCCGCCATGGCTTTGTCAGCGACGCTTCTCACCGCTTTGAACGTGGCGTCGACTTTGCTGGTGCCGAGCGCGCCCTTGGGAGAGCCAGTCAACTGATACTGGAAATATGCGGAGGTGAGGCGGCTCCCATTTGCCGTGCGATATCTGAAAAGCATCTGCCCGCACGTGCGCCTGTAAGCCTGCGCGCTCAACGCGCCAGCCGGTTGCTGGGCATGGAGTTCGACAGCAAGGAAATTACCAGACTATTAAAACCACTTGAGCTAAAGATTGAAGGTGCTACCGACTCGTTACGGATTACTCCACCCAGTTGGCGCTTTGATCTGGAAACCGAGGAAGACCTGATTGAAGAGGTCGCCCGTCTACACGGCTATGACAACATCCCTCCAACTGCACAACATACAGTCAACGGCAAGCTGGGAATGGCAGCTCAGAGCGAACACCAGTTCTCAATGATGTCTCTACGTTCTCGGTTGGCGGATATTGGCTATCAGGAAGTCATCAATCTGGCCTTTGTTGAACCTGACAGGGATAGCGACTTTAGCCAGACCAGGCAAGAAGATGCCGTTATGTTAGCCAACCCCCTAACCAGCCAGCTATCTCGCATGCGCTCCACCTTGTTAGGCGGCCTTATAAGCAATCTGCAAACAAATATCCGGCGCAAACAAGGCAGTGTACGCCTGTTTGAAAGTGGACGTTGCTTTCAACACGGAAAGAGCGTTGATGAGTCCGAACCGGCAGGTTATGAACAGCCGTGGAAACTGGCCCTACTCGCTTGGGGTAGCAACTCTCCCGAGCAATGGGGAGAAGCAACACGCCGTGTTGATTATTATGATCTCAAGGGAGACCTTGAAATACTGTTATCTAACACCTCTGCCAGCGAATTTAGCTGCACTCCGTCCAGGCATCCGGCTCTACACCCTGGCCGTTCCGCCTTAATCTCGCAAGCTGGCAATTCTATTGGCCTTATAGGTGAGCTGCACCCACGCTGGGTACAAAAATACGAACTACAACAAGCACCGGTACTGTGCGAACTGGACTTACAAGGTGTCTTATCTACACCTTTACCACGTTTTCAAGCGGTTTCCGCCTACCCACCTATGGTGCGCGACCTGGCTGTTGTCGTTGACGCCAACTTACCAGCCGACAGTATTATTGCTGAACTCAACGCCAAACGTCCAGAAATAGTAAATGAAATCAATATCTTTGACGTTTACAGCGGCAAGGGGATTGATCAGAATCAAAAAAGCCTTGCATTTCGAATAGTTATGCAAGATACTAGGAAAACCTTACGCGATGAAGAGGCAGATGCAGCAGTTGCAGATATGCTCGCAGTACTGCAGGATGGTTTCGGCGCCCGCTTACGCAAGTAACAAGCGTTGTTTTATAACACCACGAAAAACCAAACAGATATATGTCAGGCAATAAGTAAATAAGCGCCAAAATTGCCCCGCATGTATGGAAAACTACGTAAAATAAGAGGGTCGGTAATGTTCATGTTCGACAATTACCTGGGGGTCTTGCTACAATCAGTACAACCATCGTTGTAACCTGAGCTTTTCTCATCACTGTGACATGGCAACTTTAACAAAAGCTGAACTCGCCAACTCCCTCTCCAACCAGGTTGGCCTGAACAAACGCGAAGCAAAAGAAATGGTTAACGCCTTTTTTGATGAGTTGCGTCTTGTTCTAGAACAAGGTCAACCGGTTAAACTCTCTGGTTTTGGCAGCTTTCAGCTGCGCCAAAAATCTGAGCGGCCGGGGCGCAACCCCAAAACAGGTGAACCTATTCCTATCAGCGCGCGCCGGGTGGTAACCTTCCACGCCAGCCAAAAGCTGAAGGCGCTGATTGATAATAACAACGACTAAAAGCTGCTTGTCACTCGGGTGCAAGCTATGTCTGACCCAAAAAAACTGAAAACTGAAAACTTGCCAACAATACCGGCCAAACGCTATTTCACTATTGGCGAGGTCAGCGAGCTTTGCGCCGTGAAACCACATGTACTACGTTATTGGGAGCAGGAGTTCTCTCAACTGCGACCGGTGAAGCGCCGCGGTAACCGCCGTTACTATCAACACCATGAGGTGCTTCTGGTGCGCCATATACGCAAGTTGCTCTACATAGAGGGCTTTACCATCCACGGCGCACGTAGCCAGTTGGGCGAAAAAGGTGTCACTACAGTCAGCGGTATAGACTCGTCTGCTGTCTTGCCAGAGGTAAAAGTACAATCCACCGATATTTCATCTGCTGTGCCGGCAAGTGAGGCGCCATCGTTGCGGCATGAGCTGCTATCAATCGCTGCCCTGCTGCGCTGAAGAGAAACTTTGCTCGTCCCGAAGTAAGCCGAGGCATTTAAAAGGCTAGCCTCGCGCACTTCATGCAGCTCCCCTACCAGGCACACAAAGCTTGATTCTCGTACACCACTTCGCCACCTACAATCGTCGTTACGACCCTGCCGCTCACAGATCTTCCCTGCCATGGTGTGTTTTTTCCGCAGCTAAGCAATGTTTCAGCGTTGACTTCCCATACCTTGCGAGGGTCAATAATGCACGCGTCGGCGTACTGACCTACTCCCAGATCACCGATATCACTACCCGCCTGTCCCAAGACCGTTGACGGTTTATCTGTCAAGCAAGCGATTGACTTGCGAAGTGGCAAACCTCTTTCACTGGCCCAGGCAAGCGTCAAGGGCAGCAATAATTCCAGACCGCTGGCACCAGCCCCGGCGGTCGCAAAAGGTAGCAATTTATCATCCTCAAACAGCGGAGTATGGTCAGAGCATAATACGGCCACACCATCTACAACCGCATCTTGCAGTGCGTTCATATCATGCTTGCTACGCAGAGGTGGCTCAAAACGTGCTGCCGTGTCAAAATAGCCTATATCTGTATCGCTCATAAGCAGATTATAGATACTAACGTCACAGCTTACCGGTAGTCCCTCAGATCGCGCCGATCTAATTAGTCGCATGCCAGCGGCAGTCGAAATATTGCCAAGATGCATCCTCACCCCGGTTTCAGCAGCGAGTATTAACAAGGTGCTGACTGCAATATGTTCGGCGCTCACCGGACTCACAGGCAAGCCCAAACGGAAAGCTACTTCCCCGTCGTGAGCCACGCCCTGCGCTCCGATATAAGGGTCTTTGGGCACTAACCATAGCATGTAGTCAAAAGTGGCCGCATACAGCATGGCCCGGCGCAGATTCTCAGTATTGTGAATCGGTGTTTTGGCTTGCGAAAATCCTACGCAACCAGCCTGTGACAAGCCAAACATCTCAGAGAGCAGCTCGCCGGCCAATCCAACTGTCAATGCCCCCAAAGGCAGCACCCTAGCCGCCCTTGCCTCTGCGGCATGGTGAACAAGACGTTCTACCAGCTCGGGCTCATCTAGCGGCGGATCAGTATCAGGTGGACAAACAATGGTGCTAACACCACCGGCAACGGCCGCAGCAAGTTCTGATTCCAGCGGGTTGAGGCGTGCGCACAAGTCAATCAATCCTGGACAAACTATCTTCCCGTCAGCGTCAATAATCCGATCGGCGTCAAAATCATGCGGCTTTTTGCCTACTGCCACCACCCTGCCCTCAGCCAGGCATAGATCTTCTTGCCGGTCGATTTGATTACGCGGGTCAATGAGCCGACCACCTTTTATATGCAGTTTCATACTAAGCCTTGCCGCCACCGGCTCTACTTCCAGCTACCATTGAAAGCACCGCCATGCGCACAGCAATGCCAAAAGTAACTTGTGGCAAGATAACTGCCCGCGAACTATCGGCAACAATCGAATCAATCTCAACCCCTCGATTCATCGGACCCGGATGCATTACTATGGCATCTGGTTTGGCGCAAAGCAGCTTTTCGGGAGTCAGCCCCCAGGCACTAAAATATTCAGACGACGATGGCAACAATGCGCCGCTCATACGTTCATTTTGCAGGCGCAACATGATAACAACATCAACGCCACGCAAACCTTCCTCCATATTCTCAAACACCCGCACACCCATGTTAGATATTGCTGATGGCATAAGTGTCTTGGGGCCAATAACGCGCAGATCTGGTACACCCAGTGTTTTCAGCGCGTGAATATCGGAACGTGCCACTCTCGAATGCTGAATATCACCTACCAATGCTACCTTTAGATGCTCAAAACCCTGTTTGAAATGGCGAATCGTGTACATATCCAACAATGCCTGAGTCGGGTGGGCATGGCTTCCATCGCCGGCATTTACCACATGTACATCGTAGCGCCCCATACGGCGCAAGTGCTCTGTCAACAAAAAAGGCGCGCCACTCTCGGCGTGGCGAACCACAAACAGGTCGGCGTGCATGGCGCACAGGTTGTCTACCGTATCAAGCAAACTTTCTCCCTTGTTGGTAGACGAGCGAACTATATCAAGATTAATCACGTCAGCCGAAAGACGTTTGGCAGCAATTTCAAAGGTCGTACGAGTACGGGTAGAATTTTCAAAAAATAGGTTAAAGACGCTCTTGCCGCGTAGCAGAGGCACCTTTTTCACTTCCCTGTCACCCAGTTTTAGAAAGGAAGCTGCCGTATCAAGAATGGAAATCAGCGTATCGCGTGGCAACATTTCGGTAGACAGTAGATGTGTCAGCGCGCCACTTTGCGAAAACTGAGGATCTCCATGTTCAGCCTGGCTGGCAATAGCTGTTCTGGCTTTTCTAGGCATTTTTAAGCTTCCATCGTAGCGCCTCATTGCCTTCGCACGCCAGCACCAATTGAGCTTCAGGGGGCAGAGAGACCTGCCAGACACAATAGTTGGCTGTTATAGGCAGCTCGCGTCCACCTCGGTCAGCCAATACAGCCAGTTCGACGCTGGCTGGACGACCATAATCAAAAGTCTCGTTCAACGCTGCCCTCGTAGTGCGTCCGGTATAAAGCACATCATCCACCAGAATCACATGACGTCCGGTAATTTCAAACCCAATAGCCGAGGGCTTTACCTGCGTATGGAGGCCTTTTTCGGCATAATCATCGCGGTAAAAAGATATATCGAGAGAACCAACCGAACCCTTTGGCATGGCGAGGAGCTGGGCCAGTCGCTCGGCAATCCACGCCCCGCCGCTGTGGATGCCAACCAATAAAAAATCTTTTTCCATTTGAGGCCGTAGCAATTCTGCCAATAGGCGGCATTGTTCACCTACTTCGGGAAGTGAAGTGGGCGATACTTTTGATGATCTTGATAAATCAGGTGTTTGCGGCAAACCAATTCTCCAGAATTAATTGCGCTGCCACTGCATCTTGCACTTGTTTTGTCCTGCGAATGCTCAAACCACCTTGTTGTAGGCGATCTTGCGCGTCCAGGGAGGTCAGACGTTCGTCAGCCATGCAAACCGGTAGATGATACCGACCACGCAATTGCCGGGCAAAACGTCCAGCATGCGCCGACATGGCATGATATTTACCATCCATGTGCGTTGGAAAACCCACCACCAACAGCACTGGTCGCCACTCTTCGAGCAGGGCGGTAATGCGCGTAAAACGTATGTTATTGACTCGACTGGCGATAACCATCAACGCATGCGCCTGTTTTAAGGCAATTTCGCCTACCGACACCCCTATACGCGCCAGACCATAATCAAAACCCATAACCGTACCACTGTGGGCAGTTATGGTTGGCATCTGATCAGGCATGGCCTGTCAAGCCGGTTAATTGCGAATAATCAACCCCCAGCCTAGACATGGCGACAGCGAGACGGTCTTCAGTCGGAGTCTCAAACAGTATTTTAGCGTCGCCATCCAGTGACAACCAACTGTTTTCCTTAATTTCCTCCTCCAACTGATTTGATGACCAACCTGCGTAGCCAAGCAAGACAAGTATATCATTTCCAGACCGTTGTTCTGGCTCGGTTTCCTGCGCATATTTATCTGCGTATTGACGCGAGAATGACTCCAGCACGTCTCGCGAACTGGTAAGCCCAATTTCATTATCTACGCCCAGGGTAGACTTCCAGTGTCCCAATGGACGATGCAGAACAAAACCCCTATCGGTTTGCACCGGACCACCAAAGTAGACAGGCAAATTTGAGAAATCTGCCTGCGATAACTCCAAATCGATTTTTTCATACATCGAGCCCAGCGTTAATTCGGTCGGACGATTCACAATCACCCCCAGCGCCCCATCGCTGTTATGCTCGCAAATATAGACCAGCGCACGTGCAAAGAATGGCGTGTTGATTGTCGGCATGGCGATAAGAAATTTTCCGGTAAGATTGCCGTCCATGCTTTTATTCTACAACGGCTTGGATTTCAGTGCAGAATTTGAACACTTGCGCCTTTAATCCCGAATAGGCGGTATTCTCATACAATACTTGCTATGGACCTAATCGACAGCATTAGTATAACCTGCCCCGACGACTGGCACCTGCACTTACGTGACGGGGCCGCGATGCGCTCAGTGCTACCACACAGCGTGCAGCAATTTGGCCGTGCCATCGTCATGCCTAACCTGACTCCGGCAATAAGTAGCGTAGCCCAGGCTGCTGAGTACCGGCAGCGTATATTGGCAGCCCTGCCTGAAGGCGAACGTTATATGCCATCTGGCAAGCCTTTTGAGCCCTTGATGACTCTTTATCTAACAGAACAAACATCGCCAGAGGAAATAAAAATCGCCAGCGAGAGCGGCTTCGTGCACGCTGTCAAGTTATATCCAGCCGGGGCAACCACCAACTCGGCGGACGGCCTGGGCACTATTGAGAATGCTTACCCTGCTCTGGAGGCCATGCAGGAACACGATTTGCCACTATTGATACACGGCGAAGTTGTAAATCCAACGGTGGATGTTTTTGACCGCGAACATTTGTTTATTGATCATATTCTGTCACCGCTGGTGGAGCGTTTTACCAGGTTACGCATAGTTCTGGAACACATAACCACTCGCGAGGCAGTCAGTTTTATTGAAGATTCCGGCAGCAACGTTGCGGCAACCATCACCGCGCACCACTTGCTTTACAGCCGCAACGCGCTGCTGGTTAATGGCATACATCCGCACCTATATTGCATGCCGGTTCTCAAACGCGAGACCCACAGGCAAGCCCTGATTACCGCCGCCATATCAGGTAATCGCAAATTTTTCCTTGGTACCGACTCGGCTCCTCACTCTCAAAGCGCCAAGGAATCATCGTGTGGTTGCGCCGGTTGTTATACCGCTTTCGCAGCCATGCCACTATATGCGCAGGTTTTTGCCGAGGCCAATGCCCTTGGTCGACTGGAGGCATTTGCCAGTTTTCACGGCGCTGACTTTTACCGCCTGCCGCGTAACACAGCAATCATAACTTTGCGTCGCAAGACATGGCGCGTCCCTGACACATTCCCGCTCGCAGACGAGCAACTCGTACCACTGTGCGCTGGCAAGGAGTTAGCCTGGCAACTCGTAACTCAGGATAATACAGACGACAGTTAAATAAAACCCGGTGTCACCATCGAACTCCGGCCTCGATAAATGCCTAAGCATCCCTGCACGTCTGGTTGCGTAATCCCCCATTACGTGAGCCTTTTCCTTTAGTCATTGGTGTATTTTATCTAAGGAAAAAGAGAGAGGCTAATTGTTACTTTTGCAAAAAAAATTGAAATGTAGATATTGTGAGGGGGCATATAGCAAGGGTGCGTTATTCTACAAAAGATGATGAATGTTAACATCATTCCCGCACGCTTATAGCGGGAACACCCCATTGGATAAAACAATGTGCGAAGCTAATGAGGGGATTAGCCCGACCGGTGTTTCGTACCACTGCTTCACACCGTAAGGTGTGTTTCACGCAAATTACGCTTCGTTGCCTTGCGGCTGAACTAGCCCACTGCTGCAACGGCAATTTCGTCGTCAATCAATGGTTCCGCCATAGCGATGTCGAACTGCGCTTGCAGGTTCAGCCAAAAATGCGCCGAGGTACCAAAGTAGCGTCCCAATCGAATGGCTGTGTCGGCGCTAATAGCGCGTTGCCCATGGATGATATGGCTGATGCGAGTTTGCTGTACATGAATCGCCCGCGCCAGACGATAGGCAGTAATGCCGTATTTTTCGATAAATTCCGCCAGATGCTCGCCAGGATGAATGGGAGATATATTCATTAATTCCTCCTAATGGTAATCAACAATCTCAACTTGATAGGCATGACCATCTTGCCAAATAAAACACACTTGCCACTGCTGGTTGATGCGAATGCTGTGCTGACCGGCACGATCACCATGCAAAAGCTCTAATTGATGGCTGGGTGGCACACGTAAATCATCAAGGCAGGTAGCTGCCGCAATGCGATCAAGCCGCATCTTGGCTCTCTTCGCCAACGCATGAGGAAATCTCTTGCCAAACATACCAGCATACGCGTCCTCGCTAATCTTGTTTTTAAAACATTTTATCATATTACGATAGTATCGTATAACGATATGGCTGTAAAGGGCTAAGTCGTAGATACGCCCAATTTAGAAGCCTCTACTGCCTGCTACTGAGGTTTAAACGCGAAAATTGTTGATGTTCTGGATTCCAGTTTTCACGGGAATGACGATTAATACCCCCCGCAGCTTGGGGGAAATCCCACCATTTTCTGTTCCAAACAAAATAGCATTGAATGTGCGAAATGAGTGGCCATCCCGCAAGTTATTACTCATGGAATACATCGGCCAAGCCTCGTTAACGGAAACTGGCACAGCGAGCGCTTGCGGCTTGTCTCGTTTGAGTCTCCTTCTGGGCTTGATACGTAAATTGGGTTCCAACGTCTTATAGGTCCGACGCGCACGTTGGCACAGACTAAAGATTTATTACTGCCATTTTATCCTGTGTCATATCGTGCATTGTGTAACCAATGCCACCGGTGTTGTAGCCCGAAAGTCGGCGTCCTGCAAATGGCATCCAGTCAACTCTGAACGCTGTATGATCGTTCACCATAACCGCAGTAGCGTCAAGGTTTTGCACACTTTGCATTGCCACGTCAAGACAATTTGTGAATACTGATGCTTGAAAAGCGTACGGTAATGAATTTGACCTCTCTATTGCCTGAATAATGCTGTCAACCTCATAGACACATACAACCGGACCGAACACTTCCATCTTGGAAACTTTTGCATCCATCGACGGATTAAGAATTACCGTTGGAGCATAAGCTGTGTCAGTAATTTTATTGCCACCGGTAAGTATTTCGGCGCCACTATCTGCAGCTTCACTCACCCAGTTGGCAACACGATCCACCTCTGCCGGACGAATTAGCGGACCACAATCGGTTGCTTCTTCAATTGCATTGCCAACATTTAGCTTCGACGCAAAGTCTGCAACCATTTTCGCTATATCTTTCGCATGCCTACCTTTTACAAAAACTCGCTGTACTGACACACAAACCTGCCCTGAGTGATAAAACCCACCCTTTACCAAACTTGGAATCATCTTATCAACATCGGCAGTTTCATCAACTATCACCGGTGCCACACCTCCATGTTCCAAGGCGCAGCGAGTACCTGGCGCCAATTTCGACCTTAACATCCAGCCAACATTTCCAGAACCAATAAATGAGAAAAATGCTACACGCTCATCGGTAACCATTTTCTCGGCAGTTTTCACATCGCATACAACAAAGCTACACCATTCTTCTGGTAAGCCTGCTTCATACAAAATTTCAATAAATGATTGACACGACAGTGGAGTATCTCCAGCAGGTTTCACTAAAACCGGGCAACCAGTTGCTACTGCCGGTGCAACCTGATGCACAATTAAATTTAGCGGATGGTTGAACGCCGACACAGCTACTACAACGCCAATTGGCTCACGCTGTGTAAAGGCAATACGTCCGGCACCTGCAGCAGTAAGATCCATTGGAATCTCTTTGCCTGCCATATGTGATAGTTCTTTGATGCAAAGTCCAACGCCATCTATAGCACGTGTAACTTCTATACGCGCATCAATTAACGGTTTGCCGCCTTCGTCAGCAATTTGCAGTGCTAAAGCTTCGCTTCGATCCTGCATTAACTGCGCAGACTTCTTTAATATTTCTATTCGCCTGTAAGCAGGTAGCCAGTTCTTCCTGTTACGCACTAATTCGTGTGAACTTTGCAAATACTTATCGATGGTTTGCGCATCGGTTAGTGGAACTGTGCCAATTATTTGCTGGTTGTACGGGTTTACTACTTCAAGCATACTTCACCTGTTGAAAGCATAGAATAGCAAAAACTAAATAATCTAATCATTAAGCCACTGAAAGCCTTGTTCTTGAACATTTCAGCGTGTTTTTAAATTAAACACACCATTTGTTCAAGTTCATCAATTAGCACGCGCTGGTTTTCCGAATAATCTACAGGAATATCAACCAGATGCACACCACCAGCTTGGAATGCCTGTTCAAATGTTGGCAGCAGTTCTTCTGAGCTAGCAATTCTGTGGCCGGTTGCACCATAGCTTTGAGCATATTTTACAAAATCCGGATTATTAAACTCAAGTCCCCAATCGGCAAAACCTGCATGAGCTTGCTTCCATCGTATCATTCCATACGAGCTATCGTTGAGCACCGCGACGACTAGATTCAGACCTAAGCGGACAGCCGTTTCAATTTCCTGGCTGTTCATCATAAAACCGCCATCACCACAAATAGCCATAACTCGACGATCTGGTTGTAACATAGCAGCCATCATCGCCGATGGCAAGCCCGCTCCCATAGTTGCAAGAGCATTATCAAGCAATACGGTGTTAGATTGATACGCTTTGTAATTTCTTGCATACCATATTTTGTAAACACCATTATCAAGGGCGATAATGTCATATTCACCCATAACTTTACGAGTATCTGCAACCAGGCGTTGAGGTAATATTGGAAAGCTGTTATTGCCAGCATTTTCTTCAATATGCTTATCTATTTCGCCACGTATTCGATCAAAATACGAAGTATCAAGCTTCAACTGTCTGCCAACTTTTTCTTTCAACGTCGTAATAGAGGCAGAAAGATCCCCAATAACTTCAAGCTGTGGAAAATAAACTTGATCTACTTGCGCTGACCTGTAATTTATGTGAATAACCTTTTTACCACCTTCTTCCATAAAAAACGGTGGTTTTTCAACAACGTCATGCCCAACATTGATAATCAGATCGGCTCGTTCAATGGCGCAATGTAAATAATCACCGCTGGAAAGAGCTGCCGTTCCTAGAAATAACGTCGAGCGTTCATCCACCACACCCTTGCCCATTTGTGTATTGAAAAACGAAATGCCGGTAGTATGAATAAAATCACAAAGCGCTTTACGTGCTTGCTTTCTGTTTGCGCCAGCACCAATTAGCACAAGTGGCATTTTTGCTTGCTTAATCATCAATGCTGCCTCATTCACAACTTCCTCATCTGCAACCGCGTAGTGACGCGAATGTGGTGGAATAACCGATGCTATCGTAGTCTCAGCCGCAATATCTTCCGGCAATTCCAACAAAACCGCGCCGGGGCGTTCTTCTTCAGCAATACGAAACGCTTCGCGCACTAAGGATGGTATGGTATTGCCATGCACTATTTGCTTAGACATCTTGCATATCGGCGCAAATAAATTGACAATATCTACAATTTGAAACTGCCCTTGCTTAGATTTTTTAATTGGCTTTTGCCCGGTTATCATAATCAGCGGAAACGCACCTAAATGCGCATACGCCGCTGGTGTTGCAAAATTAGTAGCTCCTGGTCCAAGCGTTGCCATACAAACACCTGCTTTACCTGTCAGCCGCCCATAAGTAGCAGCCATAAACGCCGCGCCTTGCTCGTGTCGTGTAAGAATTAGTTTTATGGTTGAATTACGCAACGATTCAACCATATCAAGATTCTCTTCTCCTGGTACAGCAAAAATATACTCAACCCCCTCTGCTTCTAATGCCTGAACAAAAAGGTCGGATGCCTTAGTAGTGCTTTTTTGCATATTTTTTTCTCCTATATTGAGAAAGGTTGGTAATTGGCGATGTCGCTCATAGGGCGTTCAATGCTACGTTCGGATGGAAAAACTAAGCGACCACTTCCAGTCATAGGCTCTAACTCTTTCAATATGGAAATGGCTTGTGTAGATAGCGGTATTAGTCAGCATTTGACGGTACACCAGTTTTATTTGGTCGGTGTACCTCATGTGCATTGTCATGCCGAGATATCAAAGGTAACTGCCCACTACAGCAAAAAGCATATATTTATTACGTTTTCAAACACTTATGATTCTATTTGATATGCACTGAAATTGGGTTAAAACCTCCCCGACAGGAATCGAACCTGTATCCCACGCTTAGGAGGCGTGTGCATTATCCATTGTGCTACGGGGAGCCTGGAAATAGCGCCATTCAATTTCTGCGAGTCTGACAACACCTGGAAATGCTTATCATTTGTTTCCAGTATATGATGCGGCCCAACCGACGTACACCTCGTTTAAGCAGACGGTGGAGTGTAGCCGGAGATCTGATCCGCGCCATCGCCAAAGAAGTGCTGCTCAACTTGTTCCGTCAAGTACTTACGGTGCTCCGGATCAGCAAGATTCAGGCGGTTTTCGTTAATCAGCATGGTTTGCAATCGTACCCACTGATCCCATGCCTCTTTCGATACATTTTCAAAAATACGTTGACCCAGCTTTCCAGGGTAAGGAGGAAAATCAAGCCCTGCTGCCTCTTGCCCCAGTTTGATACACTTTACGGTTCTGCTCATAGAGACCTCTAAACGGAAAATTGCCAGACAAAGCAAAGCTATATTGTCACCGACAAATTATACCGTTTCTCTTCGGGCTCACTACGACCTGCTACTAAAAAAATGTAGAATTGCTTATATAGCAAAGCAAGTGCGAGCTCCGTTCCTCAAGGCAAAGTAAATATAGATGATTGGACGCCTAACCGGCATTCTCCGTGAAAAGAACCCGCCGCAAATCGTCATAGAGGCAGGCGGCCTTGGCTACGAGGTTGATGTGCCCATGAGCACTTATTACCCATTGCCAGAGCCTGGCGATACTATATCCCTGTTCATTCATTTCTCCGTGCGGGATGATGGGCACTTTCTCTATGGTTTTAGCAGTGATGCAGAGCGTCATACATTCCGCCAACTGCTAAAAATCTCTGGTGTCGGTGCACGTACTGCCCTTGCTATACTGTCCGGACTATCTGTTGATGAACTGAGAAAGGCTGTTTTTAGTCAAGATACGGCGCTTATCATGCGTGTGCCTGGCATTGGCAAAAAAACTGCCGAGCGCTTGCTGCTCGAATTAAAGGGCAAACTGGGTAGCGCGGCTGATGAAGCCATCGCTTTCGGCCTGCCTGATTCAGAGCAGGGAGACATGCTGCACGCACTCGTCGCTCTAGGTTACAACACACGCGAGGCGACGGCTGTGCTGAAGAAACTGCCGACCGGACTTTCTACCGCTGACGGGATACGCCAGGCGCTCAAGTTGCTGGCCAAAATTTAAAAAGCCAGACATGGATAACAAACAAATGGTTCAGCCGGAGCAACACGGCAACCTTGCCGCATCTACTAGCGCCACCTTTCAGCGCCTGGCTCAAATGTCCTTGCTGGTGTTGCTTGTATTAGGGTGCTTGCTGGTCTTTTACCCATTTCTTGCCGCTACTTTGCTAGCGGCAGTGGTAGTACTCAGTAGCTGGCCGGTATATGAATGGCTACTGAAACGCATGGGTAACAGGGAATCAGCAACCTCACTGCTCATGGTAGCCTTGTTGCTGTTTTTATTCTTTTTACCAGCCTCCCTGATTGCCGCAAATGCTACGCAAAGCCTGGCTTCGTTGACCGAGTGGTTACATCTCTACCTGCAAGCAAGTATTGATACACCACCACAATGGCTCTATAACCTGCCACTAATCGGCGACCAGGCGGTGGAATACTGGCGACGCCTTACCTCCGAGCGCGCCGAGCTACTCAAACTACTGGATCTAGCCTACAAGCCGGTGAGTAGTTTTTTACTTACCGCTGCGCTATCAACTCTGGGAGCTGTACTGCAGGTCGCCCTGGTGTTATTTATCTGTTTCTTCTTGTACAGGGATGGCCCGGTTCTGGCAGCCCTGTTGCGACGTATTGCTGACAAACTGGGTGGCTCTATCGGCGTAGAGTTGCTCTCACTGTCACAGAACACGGTTAGCGGAGTCATGATTGGCATACTAGGGACGGCACTTGGTCAGGGTGTGGTTGCGTTAATTGGTTTTCTCATTGCTGGCGTCCCCAACGTCATGTTGCTAGCGATGGGCGTTTTCTTGTTTTCAGTCATCCCGGTTGGCCCACCGTTGTTTTGGGGTGGCGCTGCTATTTGGCTCTATACAAACGGTGAGCCAGGCTGGGCTATCTTTATCGTTCTGTGGGGCCTGTTACTGGTTTCCAGCGTTGACAACTTTCTCAAGCCAATACTAATTTCGCACAAGGCCAACCTGCCACTATTGCTGATTGCCATTGGTGTTTTTGGTGGTATTTTTGCCTTTGGTTTTATCGGAATGTTCCTCGGGCCAACTTTACTTGCAGTTGCCTTTGTGTTGATTAAAAGCTGGATTGAAGGGCATCCGGCGGCGCCTGACTCACCACCCCAACGCAAAATGAGTTGGCATCTTGCAAATTTACCGGTCAATAGAAAAAGAGCGCCGAGCAAAGAAACAGCAGAGATGCCAGAATCAACTAATCACTCAGCGTCTTCTGATGCCCAACCAAAAAGCGAAGCATCATGATTGAAACCGACAAGCTGCAACCATTAGCTGAAGAAAGCGACGCCAACCGCCTGGTCAGAGCCAGCCATATGTCGAAGCAGGAAGATTTGCAAGAACGCGCTTTGCGCCCCAGGAGCCTGGCTGAATACACTGGTCAGGAGCGCATCCGTGAGCAACTGGAGATATTTGTGCAGGCGGCGCGCGGCAGAGGCGAATCTCTGGACCACGTTTTGCTCTTTGGCCCCCCTGGCCTTGGCAAAACGACGCTGGCGCATATCATGGCTGCAGAAATGGGCGTTAGCTTGCGTCAATCGTCCGGACCGGTGTTAGAACGCGCCGGCGATCTAGCCGCCATGCTCACCAACCTGGAAGCACACGAGGTTCTCTTTATCGATGAAATTCATCGTCTTAATCCGGTCGTGGAGGAGATTCTCTACCCAGCGCTGGAAGATTTTCAAATTGACATAATGATAGGTGAAGGTCCGGGGGCGCGCTCCGTCAAGATCGACCTGCCTCCTTTTACACTCGTCGGCGCTACTACAAGAGCCGGTATGCTCACCAACCCTCTGCGTGACCGCTTCGGCATAGTGGCGCGACTGGAATTTTATACACCGGAAGAGCTAAGCCGCATCGTGCGCCGCTCGGCTGGGCTTTTAAATGCCAGCATAACTGATGATGGCGCACTTGAAATAGCCCGTCGAGCTCGTGGCACGCCACGCATAGCCAACCGTTTGTTGCGGCGGGTGCGCGACTACGCCGAGGTCAAGTCTGACGGGAAAATTTCCCGCCAGATCGCCGACGCGGCCCTCGCCATGCTCGATGTCGATGCAGCCGGCCTTGACCTTATGGATAAAAAGCTTGTTGACGCCGTAGTCAACAAGTTCGCTGGCGGACCAGTAGGTATAGAAAACCTGGCAGCCGCCATCGGCGAAGCAAAAGACACCATCGAAGACGTAATCGAACCATTCCTCATCCAGCAAGGTTATCTACAACGCACTCTGCGTGGGCGCGTAGCCACCCCCGCTATCTACCGGCACCTTGGCCTGCAAGTACCAACCCGGAGCGCAGAAAACTCTAATCTGAGCCTGCTTGAAGAGCAGGAAAGATCAGACAAGTAAGCTACACCTGCCCGAGATTTGGCAATTTCGCCCGCGCAGGCAATAAATCAGCGCCTCCTTAGACGCCTATTCCCAGAAAGTTAGGCAAGTACAGGACGATCTGTGGAAAGGCGATCAATCCGGCAATGGTGAGCGCATCCGCAACAAAGAACGGCGCTACACCTTTGAAAACGTCTTGTAAACTTAAATCAGGTCGGACTCCTGCCACCACAAAGCAATTAAGGCCAATGGGCGGAGTAATGAGACATAGTTCGGCCATTTTTACGACAATGATGCCAAACCATATGGCGCAGCCTGTGGCGGTAACGCCAAAAGCGCTATCGGTTGCGCTGACAGCATCCCCACCATTTAAGGCTATCATGGCCGGGAAAACAATTGGAAGCGTGAGCAACATCATGCCGATAGCATCCATGAACATCCCCAAAATCGCGTAGGCCATCAATATGAGAATCAAGGTCAGCATCGGACTTTGGTCTAAAGATGAGAGCCACTGAGCAAACAATGCAGGAAGATCTACAAAACCGAGAAATCGCACATAGAGCAATACACACCAAATGATGGTAAAGATCATGATGGAAAGCTTCGCAGTTTCCAACAACGCCATTTTTAAGGAGTTCCACCGCATTTTTCGGTACAGTGCGAGCAAAAAGACGACAAACGCACCAATCGCCCCTCCCTCTGTAGGCGTGCCCCAGGCTTCCTCACCGAACGGGTTGTAGATGAAGGAAATGATGATAATCACCACAAAAGCAATTGGAAACACGCCTGGCAAGGAAGTAATGCGCTCCTTCCAGCTAAATCCGACGACTTTGGGGCCATATCCTTTGATCATTAACGCTAGTCCGATGACAAGCAAGGCGTAGACTACGGCGGAAAACATGCCTGGCATGAATCCAGCAAGCAATAAGGCACCCACATCCTGTTCAACAATGATGGCGTAGATCACCAAAATGGCAGAAGGAGGTATTAGGGAAGCCAGTGTGCCGGAAGCGGCAACAACGCCTGCGGCAAAACGTTTGCTATAACCATTGGCAAGCATTTCTGGTATCGCAATGCGAGCGAAAACCGCTGATGTGGCGATGGACGCACCTGAGACAGCAGCGAACCCAGCAGCCGAGAACACACTGGCGACTGCGAGGCCGCCCGGCAACCAACCGAGCCATCTCTTGGCTGCTTCGAACAGCGCGCGAGTGAGTCCGGCATGATAGGCGAGATAGCCAATTAAAATGAAAATGGGTATCAGTGAGAGCGCCTGGGAAGAAATTTTCGAATGTGGGATTTGTCCTGCGGTTTTAACAGCAACTTCCAGCGCCCAGAAAAACTGATCGCCCGCGTAATTTTTTTTCTGCCAGAAGATCCAGACTAAACCGACCAATCCACTTAACCCGGCGGCAAAGGCAACCCGCATTCCAAGGATTACCAACAGCAACATAGCGGAAGATACTATGATGCCGATGTCAGCGGCAGTCATGCAGTTTGCTCCTCACTGGCGTTCTCTTTGCTCTCCTTCTCGTTTGTTTCTGCAATATCCGATACAGAAGCAGATTCCTGGGCAGCCTGTGTGACGATATCGATAGGTAGTGGCAGGGCAACCGGGCGTTCTGTATCTTCAACAAAGGCACGGATATAACCCCAAAAATGCAAAGCTGCACGTACCAAAAAAACCGAAAACGCCAAGGGGACAATCAGTTTGGCAGGCCAAAGTGGTAATCCAATATCGAGGGAGGAATCCCTGCTCCATAGCGGAGATTCCCAATCAAAGGCACGTTCAAAATGCGACCAGGACCCCCAGCACAGCATTAGCATAAACAGCAATATCATTGCCGTAGATATGGCTTCAAGCATCCAGAGTACTCGACCGTGCAGTCGCCCAATCACCAGATCCATACGGATGTGTCCGCCAATGCGGTGGCAGTACGAGACCCCTAAAATGGCAATAAACGGCATGGAAAATTCTATCCAGTCCACATAGCCTGGTAGAGGGCTGTTAAAGAAATTGCGTCCGCTGGCACTAACAACGGCAAGAAACATAAGGCTCAAGACTACCAGGCCACTTGTCAGGGCGAACCACTCCTCGACCTTGAAGAAGGCTTGATCCAGGCGGCTCAATAAAGATCGGTCGCTTAAGACAGGCGCACCACTTGCCATAATGCGTTTCCTCTAGTTCGAGCCTGGTTGGCCCCAGCCTTTAGGCTATGGAAAAGAGACTATTGCTTCTACCACGACTGTCAGCAGAGTTTCCGGTTTTATTGTTGCACGGTCTTAATTACCAGATCGTAAAGCTCTTGTGCCGGTAACCCACGTTTCTTATTGGCGCTAACCCATGATTTTGCGGCAGGGCCAGCGACATTTTTACGCAACTCCTTGAGCGCTGCCTGGTCATAGGTGATCTGCTTGATGTTTTTCTCTTTCAATACTTTTGCCCATTTGCTCATGGTTTTTTTATTGTAGAAACTAACATAATGATCAAGCGCCGCACCCACGGAACTCAAGAGCGCCTCTCGTTCTTTGGAGGAGAGTTTATTAAGGGCGTCAGTGTTGACCACCACCGGACAGTTGACCGTGCCGGGATTCAGGTTGTTCGTCCACCATTTGGCTTTATTGACGGTGCCAAAGGCCAGATGGGCATGGGGCGCAAAAGCCACGGAGCGAATCACGCCGCTATCCATGGCCTGGCGGACTTCGGTGGCGGACATCGATGTGGGAACCGCACCCAGGCTGCTCAGCGCTTTGCCGATGCCGCCGGTGGCACGTACGGTCATCCCCTTGAAATCATTTAATCTTTTAGGCGCTGAACCAACACCGGCAACGTTGTATTGCGGCAGCGGGGATGGCATAAGCAAGGTGGCGTTCCAGCGAGCAAGGTCTTTTTTTGTCGCGGGATGGTTATAAACAGCGTTGGAGACAGTGATTTCTTTCTCCAGGCTGTCTACCCCCAGAAACGGCAGTTCCAGTACTGTTATGGAAGGATTTTTATCGGCATGATAACCGGCGCAAAATTGGGCCATTTCAAAAGCGCCAATGGAAATACCATCGAGATTCTCCTTGTTCTTCGATAACCCTCCGTAAGAGATGTTGAGCTTGAACTCTCCGCCGGTCTTTTCGTGCACCAGCTCCGCCAGCTTTTCAACGTGTTCGGTAAAGGCGCGCCTTTTCCCCCAAAGTGAAACATTCCATTCGGTTGCATAGGTCTCGCTGGCGATACTGAAAGCTAGCAAGGCACCGGTGACAGGGACAAGAATTCGAAGTGTTGACCGTTTCATTATGTTACCTCCTAAATGGTGTTTATATTATTTTGCTGCGACTCAGATACGAATCAGAATTTATTGCGCGGCGCGGCTTGGAATAGAAGCAGTTCGCCGACTCATTCTAGCAAAATATGGTTGTCTGCGTATAAAAAAACCGCCATCCAGGGAGACGCTGATTTATTATGCGAGCGGAACGAAAGACAAGGCGCACGGAGCACAGAATGGGACACATATCATGCAGATAGGCGAGCTTTCGAGCACCGCGCAACGCAGGATTTCGCCCGCGCAGGAAATGAATCAGCGTCTCCCTGGATTAAACAAACTACCCAGAAATCCTATAGTTGTATAAATTCAACTGGTCATAATAATGTGCGAGATTCTACAGGTCACACCAACTGCAAGATTATTGGGATGTTTTATGGCCGCCGATCAACTAAAATAACGTCTCCAATAATGTAAACATAATCCAAACTTTGGAATATAAAAAGGCATTGCGACAATCAATTGTTGTAACTAGTTGATTTTGCAGGATGCGCCCGTAGCTCAACCGGATAGAGCACCGGCCTTCTAAGCCGGGGGTTAGGGGTTCGAGTCCCTTCGGGCGCGCCATTTCCTTGCTACATGCCGCGCTGGCATCTCATAGCTACTCTCAAACACATGCCCCATGACCTCACTCTTCTCCGAAGACCTTTCAGTGAAGGGATAGCCGAAAATAGCAGCGTAGGAAAATGGGCAGAACTCTGGCTCAAGTTTCTTATCGTCCAGGATGGCTCTGCCACGCTGATTTGCGAAACAATCGCCAATGGGCCAGTGCGTCTGGATATTATCCACCAGGAAACGACTACGGAAGTTCCAGACGATATCAGAGCTTACCTGGCCGGGGAACGTTTTATTGAACGGCAAGTTTGCATATCACATCAGAATGAAGTGATGATGGATAACCTGACCTATATTTCGCTGGAACAGGTTGACGCCGATATCCAGAAGCATCTGGAAGAGAGCCAATCCCCGATTGGTTACATATTCAATGCCAAGCTAACGCGCAAGAGACCCGTACCCAGCCCCGAGTCGGTCTTATCCCTCTTATGGCAGCGCTCAGGCATGCCTGATCCGGATGCGGCGCGCTCCTATATTCTGGAGGTGCAAAACAACTCCTGCATGTTTATCACCGAGACATTCCGCTCCGGCATGCGATATGGCCTGCCGCTATGCTAAGGCGAAGAAAGTTAATTGTTTGGGCCTTAATCAAGCAACAAAAAGCACGCCGGAACAGCACGCCAAGCTCGCGCGTCAGAATCAATCAACAACTCAATCGTCCAACAGTTTAGTCAGCCAACAGCTCAATCCAGTGCTTAACCGGAACATCTGTAGCTGACTGAAGGTGCAACTGACAACCGACGTTCGCCGTTACAATCATCTCAGGATCCCCGGCTAGTAAATTCTGCAATTTGTTATGCAGCAATTGGGCTGACATTTTGGCTTGTAAAATTGAATAAGTACCTGCTGAACCGCAGCATAAATGGCTATCCATAACCTGCGTCAGGCGAAACCCCAATCTTGATAATATCTGCTCAACACTGCCAGGCAGATTTTGACCGTGTTGCAGGGTACACGGCGCCTGGTAAGCAATTGCAAGATCACTGTTGATCTGCAGCGCAGACAAATCCTCAGCCGCTATTACTTCAGACAGGTCGCGTGCCAACCTGGAAACGCGCGCCGCCTTATCAGCATAACGCGCGTCATTTTCCAGCAAATGACCATATTCCTTTACCAACACACCGCAACCACTGGCGCTTACTATTATCGAATCGATGCCTTGTTCGATATGCGGCCACCAGGCATCTATGTTGCGTCGCATGAAAGCGCGCGCGCTTTCCGGCCTAGCCAGATGTTGATCCACCGCTCCACAGCAGCCTTGCCCGGCTGGGGAAATCAAGGAGATCCCCAGACGATCCAGAACACGTGCCGCAGCAGCATTGGTAGCAGGAGTAGCAACCGATTGCACACAACCCTCAAGTATCAACATCTTGCGCCTATGCGTCCCTGACACACGCGCACTAACCGTTTGCCTTACTGGCACCTTTCGCTTTAACACAGTCGGGAAAACAGGCCGCAACCACTGCCCTGTCTTCAATAGCCAGGCAAAGCGTTTGGGGTGCGGAAATAACCAACTCAAACTACGACGCCAGATACGTTGCCATGTCGGACGTTGGACTGTCTTTTCCATCAGTTCGCGTCCGATATCGAGCAACTGGGCATATTGCACGCCGGATGGACAGGTGCTTTCGCAAGCCCGGCAAGTCAGACAACGATCCAGGTGCCGCATGCTGAGGCGGGAAACCGGCTCGCCCTCAAGAAATTGCTTTATCAAATAAATACGCCCGCGTGGGCTATCAAGCTCGTCACCTAGCAGCTGATATGTTGGACAGGTGGCGGTGCAAAAGCCACAGTGCACACAGGAGCGTAGAATCTGGTCGGCATGTTGTCCAACACGCGTATTGAGTAGTGATTGCGGCAGTGATGTCTGCATCAAAACTCCTGATACATGCGACCGCGGTTTAGCAAGGCATGTGGATCAAAAGCCTGCTTGATCTGACGAAATATTTCTGCAAGACCTGGCGCTGCTGGATGAAATCTCTCCGCCAGCCTGTCACCACCACGAAACAGGGTAGCATGACCTCCCGACTTGCAAACGGCCTGGCGAACAGTATGCATGTCCGCGTCAGAGACCAACCATCTTTGAGCGCCTCCCCAGTCAATAATTTGCCTTCCGGGCAAATCCAGATTAGGGCTGACCGACGGCATCGATAGCCGCCACAATGGCTCGTTACCAGTAAAAAATGGCAACTGCTGTTCGCGTAAAGCAGCCCAGAAATCAGCGCCTGCCACATTGGTATCACCGCCAATACGGGAAGCGGCAGCTTTTACGGCTGTCTCCTCTCCCGACAGGCGAATGTGCAACAAACCATCGGCGTAACAAGCCCCTGAAAGAGGTAGCGGCATACCAGCAAATTGATTCATGCTTGTTATTGCTTGCCCAACCTGCATACTCTTGCTCAGGCTAATTTCGTGCTCCGGCCTGGGCAAGACTTTCAGGCTAACATCCAGGATTATGCCCAGGGTTCCCATGGCCCCGGTCATCAGGCGAGGGATATCGTAACCAGCGACGTTTTTCATTACCTCGCCACCAAAGCGCATTATGTCGCCGCGCCCGCTAATGATTTTCATGCCCAGGACAAAATCCCGTGCCGAGCCTCTGAATGGTCGTGCAGGCCCCGACAGACCACAAGCGATGACGCCGCCCAATGTGGCGCCCTGACCAAAAGCGGGTGGCTCGAAAGCCAGCATCTGTCCATGCGCATCCAATATTTCATGTAACTCACGAACCGGCGTTCCGGCCCGGGCGCTCAACACCAGTTCTTTTGGTTCGTAGCTAACAACGCCGCGGTGCTCAAGCAGGCTAAGGGGTTCGCCAGATTGAGCGCGACCATAAAATGATTTGCTACCACTACCCAGCAGCGCAAGAGGTTTATTGTTTTGTGCAGCCGCCTTTACTGCTATCTGCAAACCATGGCTAAGATCACCGTTCATACTGATTAGGCAGACAACGGCGAACCTGATGGTGTTTTCATATCTCCAGCAAAGGTCTTGTACTCGGAACAGTGCCGCGGCTGCGGTATGGCCTTGCCAGGATTGAGCAATCCATGTGGGTCAAAAGCCGCCTTCAAGGCGTGAAATTGCTGCAACTCAGCTGTTGAGAACTGAATGCACATTTGATGGATTTTTTCGTGACCTACCCCGTGCTCGCCGGTAATGGTACCGCCAACCCGTACACTCAACTCCAATATTTCAGCGCCAAAGTCTTCTGCGCGCTGCAACTCGCCTGGCTGATTGGCGTCAAACAGTATAAGTGGATGCAAGTTTCCATCGCCGGCATGAAAGACATTCGCCACGCGTAAATTGTAATACTGTGACAACTCAGCGATGCCACGTAATACCTCGGCCAGACGCTTACGCGGCACAGTGCCATCCATGCAGTAATAATCGGGCGATATGCGTCCAACAGCTGGAAAGGCTGATTTGCGGCCTTGCCAAAAGCGCCAGCGCTCATCTTCGTCTGATGCCGCGCGCACTTCGCTGGCACCAGAATTCAGCAGCAAGTTGCGTACCCGCGAGACATGCTCTGATACCTCCTCGTTGCTGCCATCGACTTCACAAAGCAATATTGCCGCCGCCTGACGTGGATAACCGGCCTTGACAAAGTCCTCCGCCGCGCAAATAGCCGGATTATCCATCATCTCCAAACCGGCAGGAATTATGCCAGCAGCGATAATATCGCCAACCGCATCCGCCGCTTTTTCCACATCGTCAAACGCTGCCAACAATACCTGGGCGCGCTCCGGCAGAGGTAGCAATTTAACCACCACCTCCACAACTATCCCCAGCATACCCTCGGAGCCTATCATCAGCGCCATTAAATCGTAGCCTGCGCTGTCCAATGATGCACCACCTAAAACTACCAACTCTCCCGATGCTGTTATAATTTTAATCTCAAGTACATTATGTACGGTTAACCCGTATTTCAGGCAATGAACTCCTCCTGAATTTTCAGCTACATTGCCGCCAATTGTGCAAGCAATTTGTGAAGAAGGGTCAGGGGCATAATACAGCCCGTGGGCAGCCGCCGCGTGCGAAACGGCGAGGTTGCGTACGCCAGGCTGTACTCGCGCGGTACGCGCCAATTCATCTATTTCCAGGATGCGGTTAAACCGGCTCAAACCGAGGAGAATTCCATCCGCCAGCGGCAATGCGCCGCCGGAGAGTCCAGTCGCCGCTCCCCGCGCCACTACTGGCACGCCGCGTTGGTGGCATAAGCGCATCACCGCCTGCACTTGTTCAATTGTGTGGGGAAGCACTGCTGCCAGAGGAAGCTGCCGGTAGACGGACAAACCATCACATTCATACGGCCGCAACGCTTCTTTATGGTGGATAACGCACTCAGTCGGCAACACTTTTAGCAGATCCGCCACCAACTCTGCCTTGTGGACGCTCGCCACTAACTACCTCCCCCGCCAGAACTATAATCACTCAAAATGCCAGTCACAATACCACGCGCGACCCCGTCACGGGGCGGTTATTGCAGACAAACTGAACTGCTACTTGCTACTGCGGTTCCCACAGCTCCTTGACACGCGCATCTCGACCGCATAGCTTCCTGTAGATTTTATATTTGAACGGTTTTTTCTTGTAATAATCCTGGTGATAATCTTCGGCAAGCCAGAATTTTTTTGCCGGTAAAAGCTCGGTATGGATTTCCTTAAACTTGCCCGTAGCAAGCAATTTGTCACGACTGGCGATTGCGACTTGCCGCTGCACCTCGTTCAACCAATAAATGCCACTACGATATTCCGGCCCCTTGTCGCAAAACTGACCATTGCCTTCAGTTGGGTCGATATGGCGCCAGAAGTACTCCACCAGCTTCGCGTAACTAATTTTTTGCGGGTCATACGCAACTCTTACCGCTTCTGTATGACCGGTGCCGCCATTGCTAACCTGCTTGTAAGTCGGGTTTTCAAGCGTGCCGCCGGTATAGCCTGAAACAGCTTCGATGACCCCTGGCAGCTTCTCAAAATCACTCTCAATACACCAAAAACAACCGCCGGCAAAAATAGCTGTCTTGCTTGCCTTGCCAGCCGGCTTGTCAACAGCTAAAGCAGTGAATGATGCAAGCGAGAGGCAGACCAGAGCCCCGGAAACAACGCTCATCCTGAGTAGCATTCGCGACCGGTGTACGCTCATACTCACGACAACAGCTCCGGCAATTTTTCAGCGCGCTCGACAAAGCGCAAAGCAACGCCATTGTTGCAATAGCGCTTGCCGGTTGGTTGCGGCCCATCGTTAAACACGTGGCCGTGGTGCCCACCGCAACGCGAGCAGTGATACTCGGTGCGTGGTAGCAACAGCTTGTAATCGGTTTTGGTGCCAAGACTGTCAGGAATCGGCTGATAAAAACTTGGCCAGCCGGTGCCGCTCTCGTACTTATGAGCACTATCAAACAACGGGTTGTTACAAGCTACGCAAATATAAGTACCATCGCGCTTCTCTTGGTTAAGAGGGCTACTGCCAGGCCGCTCTGTGCCATCTTCAAAAAGCACGTGATAACTTTCCGGTGAAAGCAGCTTGCGCCACTCCGCCTTGCTGCGCTGAACAACAAACTTTCCACTAGCTGCATTGCAAGCCGCCAGCGGAAGCATGCCACCGAAAAACATGCCGGGCAACCAGGCGATAGCAAACTGTCTACGAGTCATTTGAGCGCTCCTTTCGTCAAATACAAGGCAATATAATTACCAGGTCTTTGTCGTAAATATGCCCGAGATATTACAACAATCATCCCATCTGAACGCGTATGCCGTTATGCGTCACCCAGTAGATCACGCTGCTGATCAAAAAGTATAACCCCAACGCCTCCACAAACAAGAAGAACAGATAATACTTGAGACGACGTACCCAGACAGTCGGCACTAACATGCCAAAACCGACGAAGCTTAGACAAAAAAGGGAATAAAAGGTGAAGTAATAACCTTGGCTAATCAGCCCGGTGAGAAAGAAGGCGCTAATGTTCAGCAAAATAGAAAGGTTGTTGAGGTGCCCGAGCGCGTTCCAATAGGTGAAAAAGTCCACCTCAAAGGAGCTCTGCAGACGTTTCCATTTCTGCATGCAGCGGCTATTAAATGAAGCAGCAGAGCGGCTTTGTTGTTCAGTTTGAGCCATTTGGGCTTCCCTTGTCTGTTTGACAAACAACAGCAAATTGGAATACGCAGGTTGTACGTTTGACATTCGCCAGGCGAAATAATTCACGCCTCGTGCAACGAAAAAGCCAGTATACTGCATAACATTAATAGTCCAGCAAGAGGAGCTCCAGGAGCTTTGCCACAGGAGAACAGCATGCCTAGACCGCCAACACCAGCAATAACGCAAACGGCTATCTCTAGATACTACAAGGTCAGAAAGAATCGCCAAACTGGTTTTACGTTGCTGGAATTAATGGTCGTACTGAGCATCATCGCTATCCTGGCGGCGGTCGGCTTCCCTGCCTATCAGGATTACGCCACGCGCGCGAAAATGACAGAAGCACTCAGCGTGCTGCAAGGCTTCAAAACCAAGGTAACCGAGTACTACATTCTGCGCGAGGCATGGCCACGTAACCATAAGGATCTCGGTTACTCCAGTAAAGGAGCCATCCCGGTCAGCAACAGCAAATACGTTTCCGCTCTTTCTTGCCAAGCCGGCATTGACTGTTCGCAGATAGCGGCCCAACTTAACCTGACAGCTGTAGGCATAACAGGAGCCACGAGTAGCTGGGGCTTGTTCCTGATAGCTGAAGTAAACGACGAATATATCAACTGGACCTGCTCTCCTGGGGCAAGAGGAGAAACTTCACCCCGTATACCGATCAAGTACCTGCCCGGCAGTTGCCGCGAGCTGGTTCCGGCCCCTTAAACGCTGCCATAAAGCATTACTCCCCAATGCAGGGCGTGAATATTCACGCCTGCCTACCGTTTACACCTCTTAACAAACCGTTCGTCGGTTCGGCTGGACTTGCCGTCGATTAACTGTAACATCAAGGCTGTTTCCAGGAAATCACAACAGCTCATATTGACCGGCAGCTAAAATGTATTCCACATGCCCCTCCCCCGTATTGCGCTCGCCAGGCTATACCTTGCTGGAGATGCTTGTTGTGGTTTCGATCCTTGGCATATTGCTCGCCTGGGGGGTGCCGGGACTGTTCAAGTACACACGTTCAATCCGCTATACCTCGTCTGTAAACGCCTTTATCACGGTCTTGCAACAAGCCAGAAGCAGCGCCATCACCCGCAACGAAGCTATAGAGATTTGCCCGGTAGTTAACCAGTCGTCCACCTGCGAATCAGAGAGCACCAGCAACTGGGGTACCGGCACCATGATCAGCAGCAAAACCAGTGGCAAGGTTATCAAGATACAAGATAGCGTTACCGGCGCAAAAGTGACTCTAAGCAGTAATTATGACAATACCTTCGCCAAGGCCGGGCGCATCATATTTACTCCAACCGGAACCGTGGCGCGTCGCAGCTTTGGCAGTGGAAGCAACACTATGCTGTTTACGTTTTGCGGCACAGACCTGAAGAGAAAATGGATTCGCGTTGGGCCGGGCACCTTGATCAAGGCAATTGATGAGTGGAACAACGACAGCCAGGATTGCCCCTAGGATAGCATTCAGGCAGCCAGAACGAGGAAGCGTGCGTCAATACTAATTTAGAGGATGAATACGGAGAGAAAAATGCAACAACTGCCCACTACCCCTCCAAGACTAGCATCTACTGGACTCATCGCTCGCCAGATGCAAGGCGCGATTTTAATCGAGTCATTGATGGCCATGTTAATAATTGGCCTTGGGATTGTCGGACTGGTTGGTCTGCAAGGCTCAGTAATGCGTGGCGTGGTCAGCGCTAATTATCGAACCCAGGCTGCCCTGGCGGCGCAATATATAATTGAGGCAGTACGGGCCAACCCGGCGAGCACCAACGTCTTTTTTCAGAGCAGCACTGCGCCAGGCAATAAACCATCTCCCTATTGTCATACGCCACCAGGCGGCGGCAAGCTGGTAGATTACTTTATTACTACTGAACGCAACTATCATAACTGCCGCACTCCACCTGCTAAGTACGGCCAGTTCCAGTTTGAAATTATAGACACCAATGCAGCTGGAGCAGCCACACCGTATTTGACAGAGGACAAGGGTGTTTTCTTCCGTCCATACCAGGCCACTACAATCAGCACTAGAAGTTGCTCGTGGAGAATAGGCGCTTGCGGCACTGAATATAGATTTTGCCGTAAGGGTTCAGGGAACAACTGCACGGCAAGTTTTTCAGCCTGGTCACACCACGCAAAATGCCGATGGTGTGGTTCAGACTGGCATGACATGCCAAGTCCGAACTTTAATACTGTTAGGGGAGGCAGGCACTACAACTCAGCCCTGGAAGTGAAGTATAACCCTGACAATGACTATAACAAGTGGACAAGCAGATACATGGTGCCTTGGGAAACAAGGGATGTTGGGTCAGTCGAGTATAACGTCTACTCGTGGGATCATGGCGAAAAGAGAATGGAAAATCTGCCTGGCACCAGTCACAAACGTCAGTATCGCTTGCGATATACCACCGAACGATCCGGGGCTAATGGCGAACAAAAACTAAACCAGAAGACCTGCCAGGCCGGCGGGCCTAGCACTTATAAAAAAACCTACCTGGCTACTACAGACGGCTTTCCTAAATACACAGCCACATTCAATAATGACGCCACCACCGATACAATTCGTACATATACTGCGCCGCCAAGGCGGTCTGGTAAACTGAGACTGGAAGTAGCTACAGATAGCAACGGATTTGGAAATCTTGTCAACGACAGTTGCGGTGGAGGGTTTAGCAACAGAGGCGTGATAATTCCCGGATATTATGGCGCCAAAGTCAACCAGCAAAGAGTCTGCGACTACTACACGGAGTATAACGGTGGCGTAGCCGGTGAAACACAAACTTGCTCGGTTGGCAACAGCGTGCCAAGCCTGTCTGATACTGACTGCGATGGGGCTGCGTGCATTAACGAACCATGCGGCCAGGGCAAAAAGTATTATGTTGCTGACCGCGGAAAACGTTACCAGTTCAACAGCCCCGCTTGTACTCCACAACAGGCGGCGGCAGTCGAGCTTTACGACTGGCGCCAACGCCTTGCCTCAAGCGGGCCTGATGGTTATGGCGTACCAGGTGGTGAAGGGTTGGTTTGCATTACCTCTGAAAACTTGATCAACGAGGGTACACCATCAGCGCCGCAGTGTTCCGGTAGCGGAATACCGGTTGTCAAAATATGGTATCGCGACTCACGCGCTGCCAGCGCCGGTGAAACGCGCTCAACCGATAAAAAGTTGTTGAGTATTCCGTTCCGCCTGTAAATCATGCCACATAATTAAACCACACTCGACCAGCCAAGCCATGAACCACTCTCTTGCATTTACCTCCAGACGCCCGCCAATGACGGCGCCTTATGTTCAGAGCCAGCGCGGTTTCACCCTGACTGAATTGATGGTCGGCGTGATGGTAAGCCTGATGGTGATGGCTGCCGCGGCAACCATGTTCTCCAACAGCCGCGAAGTATTTCGCACTGCCTCAGAGCTATCCAACACTCAGCAACTGGCGCGCCACATACTGGAAGAATTACGTAACGACATACACAAGGCCGGTTATATGGGTTGCGGTGGTCACTTGCACGACCCATTGACAGGCATCTCTACTTCTAATGTACATAACGCCACTAACCCCGGAGGAGGCTTTCTTCCCTATAAGCGCTACATCGCGGAAGGCAATGGCATCGTTGGCGCCAACGGTGACTTGGACGTGCGTTTCCTAATGAGCGGTGGTATCAACGGCACGCGTTTTCTCGCCGGTCTGATGCAAAGCGACGAAGTGGACGCCGACAGCAGCTATTTGCTACTGCAATACGCCGAATCGCCTGGTCTGCCGGTCATAAGCGGTTTTTCTCCGCCTGCCGGCGGCTGGAATCCTAGCTCTCAGTTATTTAATTTATACCTGGCCAACAGCGCCCGGGAGATATTCAGCGATAACGATATTGCCCTGATATCCGATTGTGAAACAGCAGCTGTATTCCCTCTCACTTTCAACAGCTCCTCGTCATCCAGTTATGCAGCCGCCGTAGGTTATAACCTGGGTAAAAACTATATGACTTTCAGTACCCTGCCGAATGGAACAACCCTCCCCAGCTTGTCTGAGGTAGGCCGTTTCGTCAGCAACTTCTACTATATAGGCAAACAGGATGGCACCAGCGATGGCGTTGGCGGAGAATGCCCGGCAAACACGCTGTGCCGTAAAAGTCTGGGTAGAGGCGGAAACGTAGAGGTTGAACCGTTAGTCAGCGACGTGGAGGAATTTCATCTCAGCTTTAATATGGATTCTAATGGTGATGGAGTGGTCGATTTCTACAACGTCAACAGTACCGATACCGGAGGCAACCCGAACATGCGGGTGGTCTCGGTTAATATCCGGCTCAAATTACGCTATAAGTCATGGCTGGTCAGCGCGGCCAGCATCCCAGCTGATGCCAAAGTCACCGATCCTGGCACTCAAGGTATAGCCAACTACTTTACGCAGGCGGTTGTGCGCATTCGCGCCCCGCAACCCTGAACCTATTCAACACGAACAACTGGGTGAACGCCATGCCAATACTTTATAAACCCGCCACTGTGAAGCAATTGCCGTTTCGCCAGCGCGGAATTGCCATAGCGGTATCGTTATCATTCTTGCTGCTATTGTCAGTGATCGGTATTAGCGGCTTGCGCGTATCAATGCTCGAATCCCGCATGGCGAATAATTACCGAGACCGGTTAGTTGCCCTCGCGGCCGCTGAGGCAGCGCTTGGCGATGCCGCCAAGCAGCTAAATGACATGGAGCTGTATGGCGAAACAGGCGTTATTGTTAAAAATGGAGTACGTAGCAAAGTTAGTTTTGCAATTAATTGCCCGGATGGATTTTGCCGCCGCTCTCCAACAACGGGCGAGTTGCCGTGGGAAAACGATGACAACTGGAAAAGGCAAATCTCCTATAGCGGGCAATACGAAGGCGTATCCCGGCAGCCAGGGTACTTGCTTGAGTACCTGTCTTTTACCAATACCACAACCTCCTTCTCTCCCAAGGTCATGCAAGGTCTATCTTCAATTCACACCGCCACCGTGCCAGCCTGGGCGTACAACGTGACCATAGCTTACCCGAAGCGTAAATATGCTACTGATTCAAAGTGGAAATTTGTCTTTTACGACCCGTGGAATAGCGCCGCTGATAACCACAAGGCGATTTTCCGCATTGTTAATGCCTGGCAAAAATCCGTCAGTGATCCAAGCGTAAACAAAGATCCGGTTACCGGAGAAGTCATCTATACCTATGACTATGAAGACATTATTGCGCACTCGCCCGGGACCTACTTTGGTCTGACTCCTAGGGCGCCGCTGTCGGTAAAATTTTACGGGGATAACGGCAACCCTACCGGCCCTGCCACCTATGATCCCGTTTTACCCAACACGTGGTGCCAGTATCAATTAGCACTAAACGCGTGGAATTCATGTTCCCACAACACCTTGCTCACTGCTCCAAACCCGAAAATTGAACTCCTTAATTATCAATTTACCTGGCATCATCACCTAGACAAATTTCCTCTGCGGGTATTCTGGTCACAATGCTCTGGCTTCGTCAGAGGTGACACTTTAGCAAGTTGTTTCTGGGGTTACGCAGGATCTGGTAGCGACCCCGAGATTTCTGCGGGAACCCAGGCCACGCAAACTGTGCTGGCGCCACCGTGGGACACCGGCATATCCTATATTCACGAAAACTCAGATCCGCTGGGCGGAGATAGTCAGATCAACCAGGGACACGGCACCTATGACCGAACTGCTGACCTTTTCTTTTTGGGTAATAAACCATTCCACCAAAAAAGATACACTCGGCATTGCACAAATAGGATAAGAGGAGATAACTGGGATGCACACGTATCTGGTTGTGAGGATAAGACATATCATGTCAGCGACCTTGGTTATTATTACGGCAATATGTTAATTTGCAGGCAATTAGTAGACAGAGCCACTCTCATACCGGGCGATTTCAAAAAGAAATGCTTCGCATGCGACCTGCGCGAGTCGGATGCTGATGGGGGAAAGTGCCTGCACTACTATTCCTGTATACAAAGCGCGCCAAACCATATGCAATGGCAACCGCAAGAACTACTTAGACCTGGCACACCAGGCGTTTCTCAACGAAGCCAGGATTGCAACTGCGAGCTTGCGAGTGGGCGCGCAGTATCTACCGGCAATGCCGGTGCCAACGGGTCTGCCTGCACGACCATTGGTAATGCGGCTGCCGGGACTACATCCAATGGCCACTTCACTGAAGCAACTGTATCCTATACCTCAGCAGCTGGTCCAGAGACAGCCGATGCTAGCTTTACCACTGAAGCTGATGGCTCCAGGATCAATGATCCTGGCCCAGACGGTGTCATTGACACTGACGACGATATTACGATTGTCTTACCAGCTTCAGAAAACGGTCAATCCGGAGTCATGAGCTGTTCAGCTGTAACAGCGACAACCCCTTCTAACAACGGTCTTCCTATTTTTGGCGGGCATTTTTCATGCGAGCCTGGATGGCGCATTGGCTCATTTAAAGAAAACGAGCCAGCTGACCCCATGGGACGTACCGAGCAACTGAACGACGGAAAGCCAGCAGAAAAAAGTCGTAATCCCATGTGCGACTTCACCAGTAACTGCGCCGGAAACGTAACGCTGGCCATCCCTGGGGCTTCCACTACACCGATTAGCTTGCGACCAAACGTAACTTACACAAATCACTACCGCGCTACTTCACAAGGCTATGGCCTACTGGAAACTACCAGAGCGCAAATGCAGTTGCTGGCCTGGCTAAAAACCATGCGCATTAACAACAATGAACTCGAATTGCCACTACCTACCTGCGGCGATGTAGAGGTAAGCCCTGGTAAATCTTTTAATTTCTCCGAGCTGGTTGGTAGCGACGCTCTTCTGCCAACACACAACTGGCACCTGGGTGGAATCAAGGTTTACAACTCCGCTTTGAGGCCCATTGACTTCCCAATCCCCACCATGATTGCCGACACCAACACCTACGATGGAATAGTGCAAAATAATAAACGACCAGGTAACGATTGGGAGCATGATCGTTATTTCTGGGTAAAACCAGAGGGCAAGTTTTACAAATATGTTCGCAAATACAAATACATGCAGGAGCTAGGAAAGCAGTGCGAATTCTGGCGGGTGCCGCCGCTGCCGACAAGTGGCGCTCCCAATCCTCCAGACACCCTTAATGCTACCATCACCTGTAGTGACATTTCTAACAACCGCAATACCAACTACTTGAAGAACAGTGCGTACTGGTATTACTACGACACCCCAACCGGAGAGCCATACAATCCTGGCGCCAATACTCCTAGCGGCATGGACGACAGCTACTCTGGACAACCGATCATCATTGATTTGACCAGCAATTTCCGATCAATTTATAAAATGATGCATGCCAATACCATAGTGCAGGACAGCAATGGAAACGTAACAGCCAATGACAGCCTCTTTGGCTCTGATGGGGGCGCGGTTATCGACCTGGTAAACCCGAAGGTGCAATGGACAGACTCTTCGGGCGTGGATCGCCAAGCCTGCTCGCCTTACCTGGGCAAAAAGAGTTCCGCAGACACCAGTGGTGCTATTTTGCAAGTTGGCGACTCATTTATCAGGCGTTGGCCACCTCCCCCGGCCACTAACAGTTTTGGCATTAGTGGCGCTCGCTCTGAGATACGCCGCAATTACTAATCGATATCAGTTAACCCAAATCTACTGACAGGAAAAAGATGTCTACTTCTACACACACTTTGCATGCTCGCTCGCGACTATCCGAAACACATGGCTTCACTCTCATCGAACTGATGTTGGTCGTCGCAATAATCGGTATCTTGTCAGCCATAGTGATACCGCGTTACAAGGATTCGCAGACACGAGCGCGCCGCACGGTGGCAACTGCCAGCTTGTTACAGGCCGCGCAAGTAATGGAGCGCGACTTCGTGCAAAACAACCGCTATGATAAAGATAGAGATATTTCCGCTCTAAGCACTGACAGTTACACCTTATCCATCGACGGCTCAGTGAGCAACGATGACTATTTCAAGATCGTCGCTACTCTTGCTTCCGGCATCTCTGATTCTAAATGCGGCAATTTGGCGCTCGATAGCAGCGGGGTTAAGTATGCCAAAGACAGCAATAAGAGCAGTTCCTTGATTAAAGAATGCTGGTTGCAGTAATTGGCACGTCAGTAAAGGAGGCGTTGAATTATACCCGCAGGGCTGCCAGTAATTCGCTCTCGAGGCGCAGCCTGTGTTTACGCTCGGCCAACCGTTGCCCGCTAAGCAGGAAAACATCCTCTACCCTTTCACCCAGTGTCGAAATTCGTGCCGTATGTATTTGCACCTGGTAACGCCTTAAATACTCAGCTACGGTGTACAGTAATCCGGCACGATCTACCGCATTGACGCTCATCACGTAACGCTTGCCACTTTCATCGGCGACAATCTCAACCTCTGGTTGAAATGGGAAGTGTCGCACCTGTCTGGATAAGCGGTTAGCCGAAGGTACATTTATCGGCGATTTGCTTCTAAGTTCTTCGCTCAGCGCAATTTCTAGCCAGCTACATTGTTCGCTACTCGTGGCCTGGGCAGCATTCTGATTTATCAAAACGAAACTGTCGAGCGCGTAACAGTTGGCAGTAGTGTGTATTTTTGCATTAGCCACGCCAAGACCGGCGCGGGCAAAAAAGGCAGTTAGCCGTACAAAAAGGTCAGGTTGATCATCAACATAGACCATAACCATTAAGTCTTGCTCTCCTTGCATGCGCACGCTGATCACCTCGCTTGCATGTAAACGATCATGCAATACAAGCGCGTGCCAGGCAATTTCTTCACTGGCATGGCGTAGAAAATATACCGGATCCAGTTGGCTCCATAAATCAACGTGCGCGTTATCGGGCAACGCTTGTGAACGCATAAGACGCAATGCTTCGCCCTGACGTTCCTCTATAAGGTCGTGCGGGGTCTGCGTAGCACCATTATTAACTTGCGTGGACAGATGCGTCAGAGTCAGCTTGTACAAGTCGGCCAACAAGCGTCCCTTCCAGCTATTCCATACCTTGGGACTAGTGGCGCGAATATCTGCAACGGTTAGCAAATACAGGGCTATCAGCCGCCTGGCGTCGCCTACCTTAAGAGCAAAGTCGGCCACAACGCGTTGATCAGAAATATCTTGTTTTTGCGATACGCTTGACATTAACAAATGATTACCTACCAGCCAGATAACCAGCTCGCTGTCTTGTCTGGCTATTTCGTGTTGACGGCAAAATGCACGTGCGTCATCCATGCCCAGTTGCGAATGATCGCCGCCACGTCCCTTGGCGATGTCATGAAACAGAGCCGCTATGTACAATAACCATGGACGGACAAAAGCGCTAATCAGCCGAGTACATTCCGGGTATTCATGCGCGTACTCCGTCAAGGTGAAACGGCGTAGATTTCTGACTACCATTAGAGAGTGTTGATCGACGGTGTAGATATGAAATAGATCATGCTGCATTTGACCGACAATTTTGCCGAAAGCCGGCAAATAGCGCCCCAAAATATCGTATTGATTCATGATTCGCAAAGCACGCAACACTCCGGAACCGCTTTGCAATATCTGGATAAAAGCTTGCCTGTTAGCCGCGTCATTACGAAATTCAGCATTTATCCGGTGCCGCACATGCCACAGGCTACGCAGGGCGCGCGCCGTCATGCCACCAAGACTATGCTTTTGCATGAGACGAAAGCAGGTAAGAATGGATTGTGGATTGGCGTGGAAAACGTCCCCTTCCGCTATGTCCAGCAACTGCCCGGAAGCATAAAAACCGTCGCCTAGTGGCTTGCGTGTCACTTGACTGGACAGGAAAAGCGCCTCGCTCATATTCAGAATCAGCACGCCGTTTAACTGCATTACCGTCCTGGCGTTGCGGTAATAGGCCTGCATCAATTGCTCCGATGGACGCCGCGCTGTCGTACCACTAAATCCGTAGCGCTCGGCAACTGCTGTTTGCATGTCAAACAACAAACGGTCTTCGCGTCGTCCGGCCATCAAGTGTAGGCCAATACGTAGATTTTGCAGCCTCTTCTCGGCGCGGCGCAGGCTATGCAGCTCTTGATTGCTTAAAAAACCACCTCGCAACAAGCCGATTTGACATTCTCCCAGGCGCACGGCCTGACCCAGCCATTGCACCATGTGAATATCGCGCAAACCACCTGGCGATTCCTTGCAGTTTGGCTCCAGATCAAAAGCCGAGTCGTTGAAGCGCCTGTAGCGATCTTCTTGCTCCAGACGTTTGGCCTGGAAAAACTTTTGCAGATCAAGAGCGTCCGCGAAGCGTTGCTTGAATTCATTAAACAGTTCTCTGCTGCCTGCCAATAAACGCGCTTCAAGCAGGTTCGTTTGCACGCTGATATCTTCTCCGGCGCGCTCCAGGCACTCTTCAATGCTGCGAACACTATGCCCTGCTTCCAGGCCAATATCCCAAAACAGCCCAACCAACTTTTCGATTTTTTCATTTTCTGCCGTAAAGCTAGGTGAGTAACATACCCCGTCGGGCATCAAGACAAGCAGGTCAACATCGGAGTATGGATACAACTCACCACGACCATAGCCACCAACCGCCACCAACGCCAACCTCGTTGGCATAGCCATGGCGCGCCACAAACCCCGCAAAGCCTTGTCTACGCTACGGCTTCTGGCGGCAAGCAATTTAGCGGACGAGTCCAGACCTCGACGCTTGCCACTGCTTGCCTCATAGGCCGCGATATTGGCAGCCTCTTCCGCCTTCAGGGCTAATCGCAGTTGCTGGAAAGGTTGTTCTTGCCTGGATACCATTCAGGTGGAGGTGGAGCGGCAGATGACAACGACAACACTTCGACGCCTTCTTTGGTAACACAAACAGTATGCTCCCATTGCGCCGACAGGCTGCGATCCTTGGTGACCACTGTCCAGCCATCGCCCAGCACGCTTACAGCCGATCGACCGGCGTTGATCATCGGCTCAATGGTGAATGTCATTCCCGCTTTGAGTTCTATACCCTTGCCAGCTTCGCCAAAGTGCATGACCTGTGGCTCTTCGTGAAAATTGCGACCTATCCCATGCCCACAATAATCACGCACAACTGAGTAGCCGTTGTTTTCCGCGTGGCGCTGGATAGCAGCGCCTATATCGCCCAATCTTCCGCCAGGGCGCACCGCGGAAATTCCCTTCCACAAGCAGTTGTAGCTCACGTCGATTAGTCGGCCTGCCAGGATAGACGGCTTGCCAACGGCAAACATGCGACTAGTATCGCCATGCCAACCATCCTTGATGGTGGTTATATCTAGGTTAAGGATATCACCCTTTTTTAATGGCTTATCGCTCGGTATGCCATGACAAACGACGTGATTAACCGAAGCGCAAATGGACTTGGGGTATGGTTTATAACCGGCTGGAGCGTAGTGTAGCGGCGCTGGAATGCATGCCTGCTTATCAACCATGTAGTCGTGACAAAGCCGGTCAAGCTCCGAGGTAGTGACACCCGGCTTGACGTGTGGCGCAATAAAATCAAGCACCTCAGAGGCCAGGCGGCAACTGACTCGCATGGCGGCAATCTCATCGGCAGTTTTGATGTGCGCTGTCATTACGGTGCGCTTCAAGGTACTGGGGAAGTTATGCAAAAGCTGGAATTCAACTATTACAACTTTGCGTAAAGGCGACAAAATCAGCAAGCTTTTGACGCGCCGCGCCACTGCTAATGGCGGCGCTCGCTTGCGCTACTCCTTCGGCTATATTCTTTGCCTGGCCAAGCACATAAAGGCTGGCGCCGGAATTCAGGCACACCACGTCACGTGCCGCTCCTGTTTCGTTCGCCAATACGGCTTGCAGCACAGATTTAGATTCCTCCGGGCTATTAACCTGTAACTCTTGCATTGGCGCTGAATCAAAACCAAAATCTTCCGGGCAAATTTTGTATTCAAGTACTTCATTCTTTAGCACTTCACCCACCAATGTACTGCCTGAGAGCGATATCTCGTCCAGACCAGATTCGCCATAAACAATCATCGCCCTATGACATCCGAGGTGCCGTAGAACATTAGCCTGAATAGCAACCAGGTCAGGATGAAAGACTCCCATTAACTGATTGGCCGCTCCGGCCGGATTAGTAAGCGGCCCCAAAATATTAAAAATTGTACGGACGCCAAGCTCTTTGCGCACCGGGGCTACGTGCTTCATGGCGCTGTGGTGATTGGGCGCAAACATAAAGCCGACACCAGTCTTTTCGATGCTTTCAGCCACCTGCGCTGGCGTCATGTTTATATTGACTCCCAGAGCTTCGAGCACATCGGCGCTACCAGATTGACTGGAAACAGAACGTCCGCCGTGTTTGGCTACCCTTGCCCCGGCCGCAGCGGCTACAAACATGGAGGCAGTGGAAATATTGAAGGTACGCGCGCCGTCACCTCCGGTACCAACAATATCAAGCAAACTTTCCGGCGATGCAACCGGAACGTGCGTTGCCAGTTTTCGCATAACACTGGCCATGGCGGCAATTTCGCTCACTGTTTCTTTTTTGACGCGCAGACCGACTATTATCCCTGCCATCTGCACCGGTGGCACTTCACCGTTCATGAACTGTTGTGCAAGAGATACCATTTCGTCAAACATTATCTCGCGATGTTCTATAACGCGCTGTAATGCCTCGTTTGGCGAAAAGTAGATAGCGGCCTTATCTATCATGCTGTTGGTTCTTTCAGGAAATTATTGAGCAGATCATGCCCGTGCTCGCTCAAAATGGATTCGGGATGGAATTGTACGCCTTCAACAGGCAGTGTTTTATGGCGCAGGCCCATTATCTCACCATCGGCCGTGCTGGCAGAAATTTCCAGGCAGTCTGGGCAAGTAGAACGTTCAATGGATAGCGAATGGTAACGGGTGCATTGCAACGGGCTGGGCAAACCGCGAAAAACGCCGCCGTTATCATGTTCCACCTGAGATGTTTTACCATGCATCAATTGTTGTGCGTGCACCACCTTGCCACCGAAGGCTTCGCCGATTGCCTGATGCCCCAGGCATACGCCAAGAATCGGCATTTTATCGGCGAACTCGGCTATCGCCGCCAACGATATGCCTGCTTCCCCTGGAGTACATGGGCCGGGCGATATCACCAGATAATCCGGTCGCATAGCGTATATGGCAGCCAAATCAATCATGTCGTTACGAAAGACACGCACCTCCTGCCCCAACTCGCCAAAATATTGCACCAGGTTGTAGGTAAACGAGTCGTAATTATCTATCATCAAGAGCATGCTGCTATTTGTTGCCTGTCTCTGTCTATTGCTTATAACAACTACACCACCTGCTTTTGCTCCTGTTCATACCCTACCTCAGTGACAGAGAAAAGCTATGGCAAATGCGTGTCATGATATGTATTAAAAAACCCAGTAATCATTACACTGGGCCAACAACTTTTTTAATTGACGGCGGCGGAAGGTTACGTACAACATCTTGCACAGCAGCAGATAGTTGTCGCATGGCAGTCATCACGTCGTCAGGAACACGTACAGAATACCCCTTTTGATTTCCCGATTCCCAGTATTGCCAGGATCGTAGCGCAACGCGCCCTATGTGCTCAGCACACCAAGTCGCCGTCAACCCGCACGACTTGCGCAAATGTTTGAGTTCTTCGTTTTCGGTCAAGAGGATAAAACACCCCTTGCGGGGTGCGATTCCATGTGCGTGTGGTTAAGTGAAAAACTATGCCAAACCGTAGTCGACTGCAAATACAGTAGCAGACACCACAAAAGGATACCAACGCGCCTCAGCGTTTATTTTGCTTGTTTCATCCAAGAGTTTAGCAATCTCCGCGTCAATTTTGCGCAATGTGGCCGATCTTTGCTCTGTGTCAATTTGTGCTTCCTTTTTTTCTCTTTAAGTTGTCAGCGCACTATTGCGTCGACAGTTACTACTGTACTCGTATTATTACGAATTGCAAGCTTTTTAAACTTTTTCAATAATTCCGCACAGTTTCTCGTTAACGTCTGCCCATGCTTTTCGCTCGGCATCAAGCAAATAAATTCAGACCTCACCTGACAGCCACTTGTTTTCAAAAGACCACCTGTCCAGCGAACGAAAAATGTGCAGACAAGTCTTCAACAGTAATAATGTGACCGAGGTGGGGAATGCTAAAATAGAGTAGCTGCTTTCGTTATTTCAAAACACACTCTCTTGACTAATATCGCTCAACCTACCTACCAATTGCCTGGCAGTATCTTGCCAGCGGGGTGCTTGGTAGGCTGTACGAATAGCCGCTTCTTTTTGAGCTCTCGCTTCGGAGGAGGTGGCGTACAGATAGATGTGGTGCGCCCAGGCACTAACGTCTTGTGGTGGCAAGTACTCTGCAAAACCTTTACCCGCCTCAGGGATTGAACTGTTCAACGAGGCCAGGCAAAATTTGCCCAGCGCCAGACTTTCTGTAACCGGCAACCCCCAACCCTCGTATAAAGAGGAGTACAAGCTGAACAGGCAATTTTGATAAAGCAATTGCAGGTCGCTATCCATGATGCCCTGCAGGTGCACCACACGACCAGCGAGCATTGAAGATGCCCCAATGCGATCAAGAATCCGTTTGCTATCAATACCCGCCAAACCAACAAAGACTAGTTTTGGCAAGTTTACAACTCCCTTACACAACAAATATTCGTAAGCATCGAGCAGAACTGTATGGTTTTTGCGTGGCACAAGGCTACTAACAAACAGGATATAAGGTTGCGATAGCAATGGCGCTACATCAGCGCCAGATACAGCCGCTTGTACGCCGGTATCAATAGGGAAATCGGTGGCCCATCCCGCCACAGATGTCGACAAACACTGGCCAGTTTTTTGCTTTGCCCATTGTCGATAGTCCCGCTCCGTATTTTCTGAATTGCAAAACACGTGGCTGGCGTGTTGCGACATCCACTCAACATATGGCGCCACCCTGTTACTCACACCAGGCATCCAGTGAGCAAACTTGTGCGCCAGCATGTCGTGGCATACCCAGGCAATTCGCAGCTTGCAGTTGCTATCAAGTATCTTTTGCAATCGATCGACAAAGCGCGATCTGAAATGGATAGAAGTAACAATCAACCAGTCGTCATCATGAAACACATCGGATTCTGATATTTCGCCCGGGTCAACAGCCCCCTCAATCACTATTTCCTCGTTGGCCGCCATACCTACACGATATCTACGTTGAATGCTGGCGGCACCTTCCGGCAGCAAAGAACAAAAGCGCCCAATATCCCCAAGTTCTTCTACATAAACGCAATAATGCACGTCCTTATACCCGGTCAAGGCTGCGGCCAGGCTTAACTCTACCTTTACTACGCCATCGGCAGGGGGACGGTTTCTTGCACCAAGTGTGTGATCAAACCAGATTCTCATTTTTCCAGCCTTTTCTTTCCCTGCTATCCCGGTTGAGTCGCTAATCTTTTCACGTCCTGCCTTCGCATCATCCGCTTGACCGCCGCTACCCTCGCCTGAAAGATCTGTTCTTTGATTTGCTCCCCTATAGAGCGAGTGCTTTTGCCTTGCGCAACCCCGGCTTGCCGTTTTTGCATCTGCTTTTCTTTTACCTGGCGTGAAATAGCCGAACTATCGACCTCGTTCATCGCTGACAAGACTTGCTGCAAATAATCAGCTTGCCCGAAAGGCTTCTCTTCATAACCAGGACGACCTGCAAAGTCACATTGCGTTGCCAATAATACCTGCTTCAACCTGCGCGGACGTCGCATGGCGCCCAGCGATTCGATCAGACGCACCAAACTGGAAGCCCGCATCTCGGGAGAACGCCCTATATCGCCGTGGTAACGAGCGGTTAGTAACGCTACTTCCCGGCACTCTTGCGGTACTTTCAGGCGTTGGCACAATGCCTTGCCGAGCACGGCGCTGCGCTGCTCGTGACCATGGTGCCGTGGCCATAGATCGCGCGGTGTCGTACCCTTACCCAGGTCATGCACCAGAACGGCGAAGCGCACGGGCAATTCAGCCTGGCATAATGCCGACTGCTGCAAGCACAACAGCAGGTGTTCGCCGGTGTCAATCTCCGGGTGGAATTCCGGCCGCTGCGGCACTCCAAACAATGCATCGACTTCCGGCAATAAAACCTGCAAAGCTCCACAGTCACGCAACACCTCAAACATGCGGCGCGGGAACTGCTCCATCAATCCACGCGCCAACTCTTGCCAAACACGCTCAGCAACCAGAGCTTTGATCTCGCCGTTTTGCACCATTTCACGCATCAAAGCCAGCGTGTCGTCTGCCACTGTGAAGTTGCCAAATCGCGCAGCAAAGCGTGCCACCCGCAAAATACGCACCGGGTCTTCAGCAAAGGCCGGGCTGATATGTCGCAGTACTTTAGCCTCCAGATCGCGTACACCGCCATAGAGGTCTATCAATTCACCGCAGGAGTTCTCAGCCATGGCATTAATACTTAGATCGCGCCGCGCCAGATCTTCTTCCAGGCTTACCTCAGGCGAGGCGTGAAAAACAAAACCACGGTAACCGGGAGCACTCTTACGCTCGGTACGCGCCAGGGCATACTCCTCGTGCGTTTGTGGGTGTAAAAAAACCGGAAAATCACGCCCAACCTGCAAAAAACCTTCGGCGAGCATGGCCTCAGGGGTGGCGCCAATAACCACATAGTCGCAGTCAACTACCGGTCGCTTTAACAACCCGTCGCGTACAGCGCCTCCCACCTTGTAAATCTCCATGAGCGGCAAGACTAAACGATTAGCTAACAGTGGGCAAGCACCTTCAATGGTAGAATTTGGCGCATGTCTTCCTCCAACAACGACATAGAAGAGCCTCAGCAAAAGCTAATCATCGCATCACGTGAGTCCAGGTTGGCCATGTGGCAGGCCAGACATGTTCAGAGTCAGCTGAAAGCACTCTTTCCGCAAACCAGAATCGAAATATTAGCCATGAGTACGCGCGGTGACAAAATCGTGGATCGCCCGCTGGCAGCTATAGGTGGCAAGGGGTTGTTCATCAAGGAGCTGGAAGTTGCCATGCAATCCGGCAAAGCTGACCTCGCCGTGCATTCCCTGAAAGACGTTCCCATGCATGTGCCAGCAGGTTTTGTTCTGGCCTCTATTCCGGTACGCGAAAACCCGCTTGATGCTTTTGTCAGTAACCGCTATTCCCATCCGGATGAGATGCCTGCTGGAGCGGTAATCGGCACTGCTAGCCTTCGCCGCGCCGCCAATTTGCGTGCTTTGTACCCGCACATTAAAGTTTCAAACCTGCGTGGCAATCTGGATACCCGACTTAAAAAATTGGATTCTGGCCAGTATGATGCCGTTGTTCTCGCCGCCGCCGGGCTACATCGTCTGGGAATGGACGATCGCATTCGTCTTGAATTGCCGACAGAAATATCGCTGCCAGCGCCCGGACAAGGCGCGCTTGGTATAGAAACCCGTGCTGGCGAGCCACAGCTTGATAAGCTCCTGTCTGCTTTGCACGACCCGGTCACAGCGCAATGCGTTAGCGCCGAACGCGCCTTTTCCCGCGCGTTGGGAGGCAGTTGTCAAATTCCCCTAGGCGCATACGCAACCCTTGACGGCGACGAATTACACCTGCGCGGCTTCATCTCTGACGAAGAAGGAAGCAAGCGATACAAGGTCGACGAGAAAACCAACATTGAGCACATCTCCGATACCGGCATTGCTGAAAGATTTGGTGAAACACTGGCCGCCAAGCTGCTTCAGCAAGGTGCCGACAGCCTGTTAAACACCCTGACAGATCAGTAATTATGGCTCTGCCACTCGAGGGGAAGAATATTCTGGTCACCAGGCCGACTGCACAAGCGGCCGACCTGGCGCAGGCAATATCCAGCGCTGGAGGACAGCCAATTTGGTTGCCGTTGATTCGCATTGCACCACCAAATGATAAACATGCATTAAATGAGGTTGTCGAACGGTTGGACGATTTCTCAATCGTTATATTTATCAGCGCCAATGCCGTTCAACAGGGGGCCCCCAGCCTGATCACGGCGCATGGTAGATGGCCATCCCACGTGTTGGCTGCTGGCATTGGACCTGGCACGGCAAGATCACTATCCAGTCTGGGTGTAAATGATTGTCTTACCCCGCCAATCAAGGCTGGTCGTTTTGATTCCGAGGCCTTGTTAGCCTTGCCGGAATTTGCGGCCGGGGCCGTGAATGGAAAAAAAATCGCCATTATGCGAGGCGAAGGAGGCCGGGAATTGCTCTCTGATAGCTTGCGTAGGCGTGGCGCCAACGTTGTTGACGCACCCTGTTATCAACGTATTCCCCGCCATGCAGGCTGGCAACCTCTTTACGAAGCATGGGACAACAAGCAACTCGATGCCATAACCATCAGCAGCAGTGAAGCATTACGCCATTTTGTCGACTCACTACCTGAAAAACGCTATTTGCAACTGAAATCAACTCCCATTTTCGCCCCCCACCTACGCATAATTGATACCGCACGCAAACTGGGGCTTTCGCTTCTGGTTAAGACCGCCCCGCTGGATACTGGTATTGTTACCAGCTTATGCGCTTATAATTGGCCTTCTGCCGAGAGATAGCTGATGAACACCCCTCCTCATTCCACACACCGGAACCCGGATCAAGCGCAAGGTCAAGTCGTTGTTGGCAGAATCGCCGGCGGTGGGCAGGACTCCGTTAATGGCGATACCAGCAATAATTCCGACAATGCTGATAGCCGGTCGGCCAAGACTTCCAACAGCGCAAAATCTCACTCTATACCGCACGGCCTTTTATCTTGGCCGGTGCTGGGCGGCTTGTTTCTCATCCTGCTGTCAGTCGCCCTTGCGGTACCCTGGCTTCTGGCGCAACACAAAACCCAAGCTATCGAAGGAGCGCAGAACGAGCTTCAAAAGCAAATTCAGCATCTACAGGACCAGCTAAGTAAACTACAATCCAAAATAGGCCTGCAAGCCGGGCAACTGGCTGAGCTAAAAAGCAAATCGATCAATATTGAGCGTTTGTATCAGTCATCGGGAAACAACCGCGAAGATCTAATTCTGATCGAGATTGAACATGCGCTTACCCTGGGCAGTCAGCAATTGCAGTTAGCCGCCAACGTGCCGATGGCGCTGTTAGCACTTGAAGACGCCGATGTTCGTCTCGCCCGTCTTGAACACCCACGCTTTATATACTTGCGGCGTGTCCTGGGTCGGGCAATTGAAAGGCTACGGGCCGCTTCAGCAGTTGACATTCCTGGCATGAGCCTGCGGCTGGAAAACGTCTTGATCAGCATGGAACATTTACCCCTGTCGAGTGAAACGCTCAGCAGTGCACCCGAAAACCGGGAAACCATCGCTAGTGAAGAGCCGAGTGACTGGCAGCAGAAATTGTGGCAGGAGACAAAAAGCCTGTTACAACTGCGCAAAATCAGCAAGGACGCAGCTCCTATCCTGTTGCCGGAGCAAAACTTTTTTCTGCGTGAAAACATGAAAATGCGGCTGTTAAGCGCGCGTTTGGCCTTGCTTTCGCGCGACCAATGGACTTTTCGCAGTGAGCTGGATATTGCAGTTAAATGGCTGCAACGTTTCTTTGACCAGGATCATCGGGGAGTACGCGACACCGTCGCCACACTTAACCAACTGGCAAAAGTACAAATTCGTGGGGATATACCCGGACTGAGCGAAGTCTTCTCTGCGCTCCGCCGCCTGCAAACGTCCGGCACACGGGAGAAAAGCAACCAGTGAAGGTAGCGCGACTGCTGATTGTGGTGCTGCTGGCTGTCGTGGCAGCTATCTTCCTGCGGGAAACAACCGGCGAAGTCATGATTCGCGTGCCGCCCTGGCAAGTTCAGCTTTCCTTTGGCCTGGCCGTAATTATCTCACTGCTGTGCTTTTTTCTTGTCTACGGCCTGATGCGGGCAATAACTTTATTTATTGGTATGCCAGGCGCAGCGGTTGATTACAAAATACATCGCCAGCGTGAGCGCAACTTTTGCACTCTTAATGAAGCCGTGCGATTATTGTTCGAGGGACGTTACGGACACGCGCAAAGCAAAGCTGCTCTTGTTTACTCCAACGCAGAGGCGCACGACATCGCTGGCATGGCAGCTTTGATAGCCGCGCGCGCTGCCCAAAAACTGCACGAACCGAAACGGCTGCAAGAGTGGCTGGCGCGCGCTGGAGACTCAAAAGATCACAAAACCGTAGCCGCCGCCTGTCTGGCAATTGAAGCCGAGATGCAAATTGAAATGCAGGATTACCACGCCGCTACCCAGACACTTGAAAACCTGCAAAAAAAACATGGTCGCCATATCAACAGCATGCGCCTGGAAATGCGCGCCCGGCGTGGCGCACAAGATTGGGAAGCAATGTTGCGTGCGGTACGCCAATTAAACAAGCGCGGTGGCCTTACCGGTCCTGGAGCTGAAGAATTGAAACTGATTGCCCATCTGGGGCAGATGGAACAAATACGCGACGACGCAAAGGCCATTGAGGAATACATGACAAAAATACCTGATAACGAGCGGCATTTACGCCTCTTCCAGGTTGGCACGCGTTATCTTATACAGCTCTCGGCTGACAATATTGCCAGGCAACTGCTCGACGACATGCTGGATCGATGCACTGAGCCTGACAAACGCCAACAGAAGCACGACTATCTCGCCTATTGGCGCTCCCAGCTTTTCTCGCTGTATGGCGAGATCAAGGGCGGCAACTTGCCGCAGCGCATTAGCCGAGCCGAGCATTGGCTTTCTATCTTTCCGGATGACACTGCCTTGCTGATTACCCTGGGTAGGCTTTGTCGCCGTCATCATGAACAAAAGAAAGCGCAAGAATATCTGGAACGGGCTTTACAACTGGAGCCAACGACGACAGAAACCACCACCATTCACCACGAACTGGCGCAACTATACGAGGCGGAATCGCAGCCAGCAAAAGCCAACAAACACTACAAACTGTTGGCCGAAACGTTGAACTGAACGACGCCTGTCAAACGTTAGCCGTTGCCGGATTTATACTGTTTAGCCAACCGTGCAATAATCTCGCGCAGGCCAGCCATTCGTTGTTGTAAAGCAGCTTCCATATTCGGTGGGACGGCGTTTTTTTTCTTGCCACGTCCAGCAGCGTGGTTGACGATGTCATTCACTGTGGCGAATGGAATACCCAGTTCCCTGACCAACACCGCTTCCGGCATGCCAGTCATGCCTACAATATGCGCGCCATCCCGTTCCAGACGATTTACTTCGGCAATAGTTTCAAGACGTGGCCCCTGGGTAACCGCATAGACAGCGTCAACCTTCAACTCTATGCCAGATTCGTTTGCCGCCTGTACAATTTGCCGACGCAGGTTATTGTCATAGGGCTCAGAGAAATCCAGCCAGTAATCGCCTTCAGTATTAGAAAATGTAGCGATCCGTCCGCAGGTGTAATCAATTATCTGATCTGGCAGCACCAAATCACCTGGCTGCAAGTCAGAAGAAATACAGGCGGCCGAACCAACTGAAAGAATCACCTTGGCGCCATGATAATGCAAGGACCAGATGTTTGCCCGATAATTCACCGCATGCGGTGGAATACGATTATCGCGACCATGCCGTTCAATAAACATCACCTCACAGCCATCAATATCAACGAATGTCAGGGGACTTGATGGCTCGCCATAAGCTGTTCGAGACACTTCGCGTCGCAATATATTGCAACCTGAGTGCATAAACAAATCTGCGCTACCGATTACAGCCAACATAAGATGATCCTGCTATTTACTGGTTAGAGAAGCTTGCCAGGATTCATAAGGTTGAGCGGATCAATCGTACGCTTGATACTACGCATAAGTTCCATCTCCACCTCCGACTTGTAGCGGCATATTGTTTCACGCTTTAGCTGCCCCAAACCGTGTTCGGCTGAAATGCTGCCACCAAGAGAATCCACCAGGTCGTAGACAATTGTGTTTGCCATTTTCTCTCGCGCCATTAAATCATCGTTGGCGTCCTTTTTCAAACAGGATAGATTGTAATGCAGGTTGCCGTCTCCCAAATGACCAAAAGCTACAATGCGCAGTCCTGTACCTGTGAAGGCGCTATTCAGTTCCCGTTCAGCACGTTGCAGGAATTCCGGTATAGCCGCCACCGGCAATGCAATATCGTGCTTGATGCTCAACCCTTCTTTTTTCTGCGCCTCGGATATACTCTCACGCAAATGCCACAGCTTTCGTGCCTGTTCCCCCGACTGTGCTAGCACCGCGTTTTGCAGCTCTGCGTTTTCCAAACCCCTGGCGATCCAGTTTTCCACCTGCTCCACCTCGGTATTATCGATCTGCAGCAACAAACACCATGGGTAAGGACAAGAAAAAGGATCGATAGCGCCAGGAATATGTTGCAATACCAAATCAAACGATGAGCGTGAGATCAGTTCGCAAGCACTCAAGGCAGCGCCAAAGGTGAGTTGCGCGCTGGTCAAGCATAGCAGTGCAGCTGCGGGCGAAGGCGCAGCCAGCCAGCAGACCTGACTTTGCCGTACAGCGGGAAAAAGTCGTAACACTGCGGCAGTAATAATGCCCAGAGTACCCTCGGCGCCGATGAATAGCTGCTTCAGATCATAACCGGTATTATCCTTGCGCAGGGCACGCAGCCCATGCCAAATCTCGCCGTTGGGCAACACCACCTCCATCCCAAGGGTCAGCTCACGGGTGTTTCCATAGCGCAACACCTGGACACCGCCAGCATTGGTCGACAAATTGCCACCTAACTGGCAGCTACCTTCCGCCGCCAGCGACAGGGGAAACAAGCGTCCTTCTCGCTCTGCCGCCTGCTGTAAATCGGCCAGAACACAGCCCGCCTCGGCGGTTAAGGTATTGTTAACTGTATCAAGCAAGCGGATGCGCTTGAGGCGTGACATGCTAAGCAAGAGACTCCTACCGCTCTGGTCCGGCGTTGCCGAGCCGCATAAGCTGGTATTTCCACCTTGTGGTGTAATCGGTATTCGGGCATCAAGGCAGCAACGTACAACGGCAGCGGTCTGTTCCGTGTCTGCCGGGCGCGCAACTGCACAGGCGGCCCCATGATAGCGCCCCCGCCAATCTTCGAGATATGGCCTGGTTTCTGTAGGGCTGCAAATCAGGTTTTCCTCGCCCACAATGTTGACCAGCCGGGCAAAAAAGGTGCTATTACCTTCCGGCATCGTCCTTGATGCCATTGGTAGTGAATTTACGCTTTTTTTGCTTCTTTTCGGTGCCCGACGCCGCCTTTGTCGATTGCAGATTTCTGTTGTTCCCGGTGCTCTCAGACGTGCTTCCATGTTCTTCCTCATGGGCTAAAAGAGGCACATTCCTCTTGAGATGCATAAGCAAACCTTCGGCGCTATCCTCAATCATATCCAGCACTAAGTCAAAATCAAAACCAAGCGCATAGTATGGATCCGGCACGTCACGTTCCATAAAATTGCACGAATAGTCCATAAACAACTCAAGTTGCGAGAGATCACCCGGTGTTCGCATCCGGCTTAAATAGTCGACGTCACTAACGTCCATGCCAACAATGAGATCGTTTCTACTCATGTCATGACGCCTAATTTTGCGCGCTCTTATTTGTGACAAGTCATAGCCACGCTGCAAGGCAGCCTGCCGGGCGCGCGTATCAGGCTCTTCACCGACATGGTAGCCATGCGTTGCTGCCGAGTCCACTTCTATCTGCTTATCCAGCTTCTCTCGCAATAGTAAACTGCGAAAAACCGCCTCCGCTGTTGGCGAACGGCAGATGTTACTCATACAAACGAACAATACACGGTACATGGCACTATCTTATGCATAGCCGAGCTGTTTAAGTAAATTTTCATCATGTTGCCAGCCGGATTTAACCTTGACCCATACTTCCAGATACACTGTTCCTCCAAACATTTTTTGCATATCCTGGCGCGCCTCGCTGGCAACTCGCTTCAGGCGCTGCCCTTTTTTGCCAATCAACATGGCCTTATGCCTGGCGCGATCTACCAATACAACGGCAAATATACGCCGCAAATCGCCCTCCTGCTCAAACTTTTCAATTTCTACCGTCATGCCGTAGGGCAATTCGTCGCCCAGCAAACGAAATATCTTTTCCCTTACGTATTCGGCGGCCATAAAGAGCTCGTTTCGATCAGTAAGCTGATCGGATTCATAAAGCAGACCCTTGTTTGGCAGATGTTTTTGGACCTCAGCCAACAAGATATCCAGCTGACGATTGCCGATTGCAGACAGCGGTACGGTCGCAACAAAGCTGGCCGACCCTTTGCCAGCCTCTATTTTCGCGTTGTAACCATACAACTCGCTTTTATCTCTTATTTTATCAATCTTGTTTATTGCCAGAATTAGCGGCGTTTTCGTCGGTACCATCTTGAGTACCGTGCAATCAGCGTCAGTCCATATACCTGCCTCAACAACCAAAATGACCACATCAACCTCGGCCAGGGCAGATATGACTCCATGGTTCATCACCTGGTCAAGCGCGCTCTTACGCCTGGTTTGCCAGCCAGGCGTGTCAACAAATACGAATTGTGCTTTGTCGGTAGTTAGAATAGCATTAATGCGGTATCGTGTCGTTTGCGCCTTGCGCGAGACAATTGAAACACGTGCGCCTGTCAGTTGGTTGAGCAGGGTTGACTTGCCAACATTGGGTCGCCCGACAATTGCCACTAGCCCGGAAGAAGGCTCACTCGTGGACGATTTATTACACTGGATGCCAGTTTCAGCCATCATCCGGCAGACGTAGCAGCAAATCA
>Ga0209562_1000057_pt1 | contig 60351 bp, 60 predicted proteins | sample WorMetvacBELIZE2_FD_187399 | JGI IMG/M metagenome (GOLD analysis project Ga0209562, IMG submission 187399) | Marine gutless worms symbiont microbial communities from Max Planck institute for Marine Microbiology, Germany - Olavius vacuus BELIZE.2... | ecosystem: Host-associated > Annelida >... | reverse complement strand
CGGCCAAGGCGATCAACTTCGGCCTGATGTATGGCATGTCGGCCTATGGCCTGGCGCGCAACCTTGGCATAAGCAACGCCGAAGCCAAAGGCTATATCGATCACTATTTCGCACGCTACCCTCGCGTGCAGGCCTTTATGCAGGCCACGCGCGAACAGGTAAAGGCGGACGGATATGTCGAAACCATGTTCGGCCGCCGCCTCCACCTGCCAGGCGTGCATTCGAAAAACGCCATGCAACGCGCCGGAGCCGAGCGGGCCGCGATCAACGCTCCTATGCAGGGCAGCGCCGCTGATCTGATTAAAAAGGCGATGATCGAAGCAGACAGGCGCTGGCGCGACAACGATTGCGCGCTGCTGCTGCAAGTGCACGATGAGCTGGTGTTCGAAGTGGCGGAAGACGAAGTTGAGGATTTCAGCAAGGAGCTGCGCAATCTTATGACCGAGGTCGCCATACTCAAGGTTCCACTGGTGGTGGACGCGGGGGCTGGAAGCAACTGGTTGGAAGCACATTAGGACACCCCGGCTTTACCGCCATAAAAAAGCCCGCACGGAGTTGTTTGAAAAGTTGTTTACCGCTGGTTGACAGTTGGTGCATTGCGAATAACATACCCATCCACTTTTTTCGGTTGCTTGCGCCTTACCGGGCGTTCGACAGCGGAAAGGTAATTCGCTTACCGGCGTTTTTCGGCCGCATACCCTGCGCCATGGCCCAGCTGATTGCCCCCGCAAGCAACAACCTTGAGGGAACCACGCATGGCGCAATTATCCGGCGGCGACATTCTTCTAAAAGCTCTTGCCGACGAGGGCGTTGAATATCTATTTGGCTATCCAGGCGGCTCCGCCCTGCATATCTACGACGCCATCTACAAACAGGACAGGATAAAGCACATTCTGGTGCGTCACGAACAGGGCGCGGCTCACATGGCCGACGGCTATGCGCGCGCCACCGGCAAACCAGGCACGGTGCTGGTCACTTCCGGCCCGGGCGCCACCAACACCATCACCGGCATAGCAACCGCCTTTATGGATTCCATCCCCATGGTGATCATTTCCGGCCAGGTGCCCAGCAGCCTGGTGGGTTCCGACGCTTTTCAGGAAATCGACATGCTTGGGGTTTCGCGCCCGGTGGTCAAACACAACTTCTCCATCAAGCACCCCGGCGAAATCGCCGCCACGATTAAAAAGGCCTATCACATTGCCACCACCGGATGCCCCGGCCCGGTGGTGGTGGACATTCCCAAGGATATGACCGATCCGGGTTTTCTGGCGGAATACCACTACCCGGACAGTGTGGAAATGCGCTCCTACAACCCGGTCACGCGCGGCCACCACGGGCAAATCAAGCGCGCCTTCGCCGCATTGGGTAAGGCCAACCGGCCGATGGTCTACGCCGGCGGCGGCGTGATTACCAGCGGCGCCACCGAAGCGTTTCGAAAATTCCTTGAACTGACCGGTTTTCCTTCCACCAACACCCTGATGGGGCTGGGCGCCACCGTCGGCAACGATCCCTGGTTTCTCGGCATGCTCGGCATGCACGGAACCTACGAAGCCAACATGACCATGCACCACGCCGATTTAATCATTGCCGTGGGGGCGAGATTCGACGACCGGGTCACCAACGAAATATCCCGCTTCTGCCCGGATGCGTGCATTATTCACATAGACATCAACCCGGCCAACATCGGCAAAACCGTCCGTCCGGACATCCCCATAGTCGGCCCCGCCAATCAGGTGCTGGGAGTATTGAACGAACTCCTGGAAGCCCAGCCGCTGGAGCACGCCCGCATAGACGATTGGCGCGCCCAGATCAGCGAATGGCGCAAGCGCGATTGTCTGGCCTTTACCGCAGGAAAGGACGAGCTCCTGCCCCAGCAGGTGGTATCTACCCTTTATGAAAAGACAAGGCATAGCAAACACCTGGTCACCAGCGATGTCGGCCAGCACCAGATGTTCGCCGCGCTCTATTACAAGTACGACTGGCCGAGGCAATGGATCAACTCGGGTGGACTCGGCACCATGGGCTTTGGTTTTCCCGCCGCCATAGGCGCGGCGCTGGCCTGCCCGGACAACCAGGTGCTGTGCATCACCGGTGAGGGCAGTTTTCAGATGTGTCTGCAGGAACTGTCGACCTGCACCCAGTACGACATCACCAACATCAAGATTATCAACATCAACAACCGGGCGCTGGGCATGGTCAAGCAATGGCAGGACATGCAGTACGAAGGCAGGCACGCCCAGTCATACATGACCTCGCTGCCCGATTTCGTCAAGCTAGCCGAGGCCTACGGCCATGTCGGACTCAAGGTCGAAACCCCGGCGGAACTGGAGCCGGCGCTGGACGCCGCGCTCACCACCTACAAGGACAGGCTGGTGTTTGTCGATATTCTGGTCGACCCGCACGAACACGTATATCCCATGCTTATCAAGGGCGGTTCATTGCGCGACATGTGGCTGAGTAAAACCGAGCGTACCTGATGAAACACACAATCGCCATACTCGTCGAGAACGAAGCCGGCGCCCTCTCGCGCATAGTCGGCCTGTTTTCCCAACGCAACTACAACATCGACTCGCTCACAGTGGCGCCAACCCAGGATGGTTCGCTGTCGCGCGTCACCATAGTCACCGCCGGGCACGATGAGGTAATCGAGCAGATCTGCAAGCAACTGCATCGCATAGTGTCGGTGTTTCGCGTGGTGGACCTCTCGGAAACGCCGCACATAGAGCGTGAACTGTTGCTCCTGAAAGTGCGCGCGGTCGGCTCGCAACGGGATGAAATAAAACGCGTGGCGGATATCTACGGCGCGCGCATTGTGGATGTCACCCCCACCACCTATGTAATTGAATTCAGCGCCAAATCGCGCGCGCTCGACAGCCTGTTGGACGCGATTGATGAAAAACAACTGATCGAAGTCACCCGCTCGGGCGTCGTCGGCATCGCCAGAGGTGAACGCGCGGTGAACACCACCTGATTACTTCACGTTTTTTCAAAACAAAAGGACTGCAACATGCAAATCTATTACGACAAGGACGCCGACCTCAGCCTGATCCAGCGCACCAGGGTCGCCGTATTCGGCTATGGCTCGCAGGGCCATGCCCATGCCAACAACCTCAAGGAATCCGGAGTGGAAGTGGCGGTCGGTCTGCGTCCCGGCTCGCCTTCGGCAACCAAGGCCGAAGCCGCCGGGCTCAAGGTGATGGAGCTGGACGAAGCAGCCAAATGGTGCGAGTTGGCGATGGTTCTCACTCCGGACGAACACCAGCGCGCGCTCTATCAAAACAACCTTGCTCCCAACCTCAGGCAAGGGGCGACGCTGGCCTTCGCCCACGGCTTCAATATTCATTTCAAGCAAATTGAACCACGCGCCGACCTGGATGTCATCATGATCGCCCCCAAGGGTCCGGGCCACCTGGTGCGTTCCACCTACAAAGAAGGCGGCGGCGTTCCCTCGCTGATCGCCATCTTCCAGAATCCATCCGGAAAGGCGCGCGAGCTGGCGCTCTCCTACGCCAGCGCCAACGGCGGCGGTCGCGCCGGGGTGATAGAAACCAGCTTCCGCGAAGAAACCGAAACCGACCTGTTCGGCGAACAGGTTGTTCTCTGCGGCGGGCTGACCGCGCTGGTGCAGGCCGGATTCGAAACCCTGACCGAAGCAGGTTACGCTCCGGAAATGGCCTATTTTGAATGCCTGCACGAACTGAAATTGATTGTCGACCTGCTCTATGAGGGCGGCATAGCCAACATGCGCTATTCCATTTCCAACACCGCCGAATACGGCGACATCACTACCGGCCCGCGCATCATCACCGATGAAACCCGCGCGGAAATGAAGCGCATCCTCGCCGAGGTGCAAAAAGGCGAATTCGCGCGCAAATTCATTCTCGAAAACCAGGCCAACGCCCCCACCCTCAAGGCACAGCGCGATCTCGACGCCCAACACCCAATAGAGCAGGTTGGCGCCCAACTGCGCGGCATGATGCCCTGGCTGGGCAAAAACAAACTGGTGGATAAAAGCACAAGCTAGGCCGTGCGCCGGTCGCGCGACCAACTGTACCGAATAATCGGTTGATGCAAAGAAGCTGGGTGGCGGCGCAGTCGCCATCCAGCTTTATTATTTCAGGGCAATTGCCCTTCCCCGTTCCGCACTTGTGACAGCAATGATGACAAGCCGGGAAGAGAAGCAAACTGGCGAGTTTTCCCTTTGCCATATTTGCATTCACCCCGCAGGTTTGCCGCGGGAAAGCCGCTGATTCATTATGAATTGGCAATTGTTCATTACATTCAAGGAGAGAATCCATGAAACAATTATTCGTTGCTATGCTGATATTTGTAGCATTGTGTTTCGCAAGCTCGATAGTATATGCCAAGGATATTTATCCTTTTGAAAGGAAATTTTTTTCTGAGTATGAAGCAAAGGTTCCGTTGCATAGCAGTTATGGCAATACAGAAGTAACTCTCAGGTTGTATTGCTACTTTGATCTAGAAAGAAACAAACACATTTTGTTCAATTACAGGATTATTGATATAAGCGATGAGCTTGCTTATGCCAAAATTCTGTATGCGGTTGGTCTGATAGGGAGTAATGCTATCCGCGAAACTCCATCCGTGAATGGGCATGATGATAGTCTGATTGGCTTGGCGTTGAAAACCTTTCTTCCTGGTCAAGGTTGCCCAAAGAAACCAACCATTACCAAGATGAAATATCTTTCTGATATTCGTATTGGTACAGCAAAACCAAATTACAAAAAAATGTTGCGGTTGAGACCACTTTACTAGAACCGAATCAGCATTATAGCCCGCGTCTGACGCGGGCTTTTTAATGCTATACTTCGGGTTATGAGCTTTGCCCAAAAATCCATTCTTGGACTCGTATTGATAACCCTGTGTATTCTAGCCGGCGGCAATATTGCCTTTGCCGGTGTAGATGAGGATATAGAGAATTGTGAGAGTCTGGAAGATAAGTCTGAGATCAGAGAATGTCTTGTTGAATTGTTAGAAAAACATGAAAGTGATGAAGGCGCTGCCCAAAAAATTACAGCAGCGGGTAGCAAACTGGGCGGAACAAATACAGGCGGATCGGATACCACTCCATCGGGTTCAACTGGGCAACCATCAGGCGACTTTTTGAACTGTGATGGTAATTGGGTTTATGAGGGGTTTTGCGAAGTTGGGCTTAGCTTTACCTATACTCTATTCTACGCCATACCGGCATTTTTTGCTTTTCTTGCGGCGATGGTTTTGGACTTTTTTGTTTGGTGGTCTATTCAGGGTGATACCTATGCCTTTGGTCCTGTTTTGTTTATATGGGAGGTATTGCGCGACTTTGCCAATATCGGGATTATCGCGATACTGGCGTATATTGGCGTTATGCTGATATTCTCCGGGGACAATGCCTCTGAGTTGAAGACCAAGATTTTGAAGACCTTCCTGATTGCTATTCTGATTAATTTCTCTTTTTATTTTTCTACGCTGATTATTGATTTGGGGAACTTTATGGGGAATGCTTTTTATAACAAGATGGATGTGGCGGAGGATGGCGCCGTGATTAACCTGCAGGCTGCTAAATTTTTGAAATTTGAGGGAGATGTCAAATCTATCTCGCTGGCGGTTGTTTCCTATTCTAATCCGCAAAAGATTTTTGAAACCAGTAGCAGGGATATGGACTTTCTGGGGAAATTATTGGCGATTGTCGCAGGGGGGATATTCTCGCTGGGATTGATTTATATGTTCTTTAGCGTGGCGGTTGTATTCGTGACGCGAACTATCAGTTTGTGGATTGGGACATCTCTGTCTGTCGTGGCATTCCTCACCTATGCCCTGCCAAAGGGTATGAGGGATTATATGTTCAAGAATGGAAAGGCTCCTATTGATTTCAAACAGTGGCTGACATCCATGATTCAAGCATCCATTGCCGCCCCTGTGTTTTTGTTTTTTCTGTATGTCATTGTGTATATTTTCCAAAAAGCAGAAAACTTTGATGGTTTGTTCGAGGCTCCTGGGACCGGTTCGTTTTCCGTGGTCTTTGGTATTTTGAGTGTTGTTGTTCCGTATTTGATTTCTTTCTTTTTGATTTTGTATGCGGTGAAGATAACGAAGAGTTTGACATCGGAGGATCTGGTTGGCGGCGTTGTCAGCGGCTTCTTTAATACTTCCGCCAGTTTGTTCGCTGGGGCATTGCCGTTTGGAGCATTGCGAGTAGTTGGCGCCACGGGACGGGTGTTGGGCAAGGGGACTTCCCGGGCTGTTGCCGGGGGATTGGAAAAGCGCCCTGATTCCTGGTGGGGTCGTAGTTGGCGACCAAAGGTTGTTTCTCGTGCAGCTGGTCGTGTCGCCAGGTTGCCATTTGCCGGTGCGGCGATTCCGGGGAAAGCTGGCGAGAAAGTTTTTGGCGGTAGGGTTGGCAAACACTTTGGCGTGGAGTGGGATCCAAATGCCGCGAATATGCCGTATAGGGCTGTTACCGGTGCGGCTGGGATTGGTATGGGCGTGGGCCGCGGTATCAGAGGTCTGTTTGGCGCAACAACTGACGAGCAACGGTACAAGCAGCTGATTGAAAACCAGAATCCACAGGAGGTTGCCAAGGCAGTTGTGGCGGAAGAGCGGTTAAAAGAGTCCAAGGAAAAACTCAAAAAGGTAGAGGATAAAGCTAAGGAAGCAAAGAAAGAGGTTGATAGCGCAGAGAGCAATGTCAACAGGTTGGAGAGCAGGATGACTGGTGCGCAGGAAGATAGTTTGCGCGCGCAACAGGTGTTGGATAATCCTGCTGCGTCGGAATTGAGGCTCTCATTATGCTGTTGATTTTTAAATAACAATTGGAGTTTTGTGGATTAAGTTTGTGGCCAATTCAAGCGGGTTGGGTAAATGAGCGCTGAAGCCAGGCGGGAGCTGGTTGCACGGCGCAATGCTCTGAGCGCTGCCGAAAGGGAAAGCGCTACGGCTATAGTCAACAGACTACTCATCCAACTGTCGCGGGAACGCGACTTCAAGCGCGTGGCTGTCTATCTGGCGATCAAGGGCGAGCTTTCGCTCGCGTCATTTATCGAGTGGCTGCACCGGGAACAACGCAAGGTCTATCTACCCAAAATCGATCAACCACAACAAGGGGAAATGCAATTCATCCGCTTTGCCCCCTCCACTGAGCTTGAAATCGCCGACTTTGGCCTGACGGAGCCGCCGGCGGAAGGAGAAACCTTGGATGCCCGTGCATTAGAGCTGGTCTGCGCCCCCCTGCTCGGTTTTCACGGCCACACCCGCATGGGCTGGGGCAAGGGCTATTACGACCGCTGTTTCGCCTTTCGGCTGCGCCGCCAGCCGCCCCCGTTGTTGGTCGGCGTGGCCTTTGCCTGCCAGGAACTCGCGGAAATCGACGCCCAACCCTGGGATGTGCCCATGGACAGGATCATCCGGGCCTGAAACAGGATGAACGGCGGGGCGAGCGGCGTAATTGCCCGCCACGCCACGCGGTGTGCAGCTAGACTTTTCCGCCTGTTCAATCTAGGAGATACCCATGTTCAGATTCTTCTTTCGCCTTGCGTGTATCGGCCTTGTTGTCGGTTGGCTAGCAAGTTGCGCCCTGCTGCAACAGGCCATCAAGGAACCAAAAGTGGCCTTCGAATCCTTTCGCCTGGGTGAGACCAGCGCGGAAAGCCTGGAGTTGATTCCACGTCTTGCCGTCACCAACCTGAACAATTTTCCCATCCCCCTCGACGGTATTGGCTACAAACTGCAACTGAATGGTCGCAATATCTTCGACGGCGCGATAGAAAAACTCGGCGAACTCAAGCCCAACAAGGCCAAGAGCGTGGATATTCCGGTACGCCTGAGCAGTGAGACGCTCGACTTTTTTGTCAATTCACTGCTGGAGGACAAGCAGATCAGCTACGCCGTCGCCGGCAACGCCAATATCAAAGGCATCAGCGTGCCTTTCGACCGCAAGGGGAATGTGTTTCTCCCGGAGGTGAAGCTTGGCCAGGTGGATTTCAGCGAGGTAAGCCTGAGCAATATCAGCGCCAACCTGCCGATTCAGATTGTCAACAAGAACGAGTTCGACCTGCCCTTCAACGGGCTGCAATACTCGGTCAGCAACAAGGGGCAACAGCTTTTCGCCAACAGCGTGGAGCAACAGGGCATAGCCAAAGGGGCGGTGACCAATATAAGCGTTCCCTTTGAGTTGAACCCCAGCAATCTGGTTACCTCTGCGGTGCAACTGCTGCAAAACCCAACCATAGACCTGGACCTGCAAGCCATAGCCGATTTCGGCTTTGCCCAGCTTCCCTTCAGCCGAAAAGCACCGGTGAAGCTGCGCTAGGCTTGTTTCATCTGCAACTGATTTGATTGCTACACGCCATGCCTGAATCCAGTTTTCATCCGCGCCCACGCACCCTGATGGGGCCGGGGCCTTCCGATGTTTCACCCAGGGTGCTTGGCGCCTTGGCGAGGCCGACCATCGGCCACCTTGATCCGCAGTTTATTTCCCTTATGGACGAGATCAAGGAGTTGCTGCGCTACGCCTTTTGCACCGACAACCAGCTCACCATGCCCGTGTCCGCGCCCGGATCTGCTGGGATGGAATGCTGTTTTGTCAACCTGGTGGAGCCTGGCGATACGGTGGTGGTATGTCAAAACGGCGTCTTCGGCGGCAGGATGAAAGAGAACGTTGAACGCGCGGGCGGCATCGCGGTAATGGTCGAATCCCCTTGGGGTAGAGCGGTGGAGCTCAACAAGGCGGAAGAGGCGCTGAATCGCCACCCGGAGGCAAAAATGCTCGCCTTTGTCCACGCCGAAACTTCCACCGGCGCCCGATCAGACGCCAGGGCTTTGTGCAAGCTGGCGAAAACGCATGATTGCCTGACCATAGTTGATGCAGTCACCTCGCTGGGCGGAGTGGAGCTAAGAGTGGACGACTGGGGCATAGACGCCGTCTACTCAGGCTCGCAAAAATGCCTGTCCTGCGCGCCCGGACTTGCGCCGGTGAGTTTTAGCGAAGCGGCATTACACAAGGCGCAGAACCGAACCCACAGAGTGCAAAGCTGGTTTCTCGACCTCAACCTGGTGCTCGGCTACTGGCAGGGTGGCGGCAAACGCAGCTACCACCATACCGCGCCGATTAACGCTCTCTACGCCCTGCACGAATCGCTGTTGGTGCTCAAGGAAGAGGGGCTGGAAAACGCCTGGAGCAGGCACAATCACCACCACCTGGCGCTCGCCGCCGGGCTTGCCGCCATGGGGCTGGAGTTGAAGGTTCCCGAGGACGAGCGCCTGCCGCAACTCAACACCGTGTGTGTTCCCGATGGCGTTGATGAGGCACTGGTGCGCACGCGACTGCTGAACGAATACAACCTCGAAATTGGCGCGGGTTTGGGCGCACTCGCCGGCAAGGTATGGCGGGTTGGCCTGATGGGCTACGCCGCCAACCAAACCAATGTGCTGCTATTCCTCGGTGCGTTGGAAGCCGTGCTTGCGTCGATGCGCTTTCCCCTCAACAGCGGCAAGGCGCTAATTGCGGCGATGGGTGTTTATCAGCAGTAGCAGAGCGGTAAAAAATAATAGAAAGACTTAAAGCGCGACCACTTTATTTGCGCAAGGGCCTTTGGGGCTTTGACCGATTTCAAATTCAACCGCTTGCCCGTCACGCAATACAGTGCGCGGACCTTCGCTTTGAACTTCTGAATGGTGAACAAATAGGTCTTTTCCGCCGTCATCTGGGGCAATAAACCCATAACCCTTGTCGGAATTAAACCATTTAACTGTGCCAGTGCTCATTTAGCTTTCCCTGTAGTGTTGGTGAAAGCCGGAAGCATACAGTTTCTCTCCTATCCGCTTCAGGAAATATCCGGGTCGGCCATAAAAATTGCCCTTTGCGGGGCCGGATAGCCCTCAATTGTGGTGGTTGGCGCGTCGGGCTTGAGGGCATCGGCCAGGCTGAAGGGTTGGCTCCATACGCTTGCGGATTGCTCTTCCGCTTTGGTATAGGCAGCTGGGGCGATCAGTTCGACGCGTTTGAAACCGCAACGCTTCAACCAGCGCTCCAACGCCAGGGTGCTGGGAATGGCCCAGACATTGGGCATGGCGGCATATCTGTGCGTGGGTGTGAGCACCCGCTCGGCGTCGCCGTCGATAACCAGGCTTTCGATCACCAGGATTGCGCCTGGCGCCAGCAGCTCGCGCAACTTACGCAGCAAGGCAAAGGGCGCGGGGCTGTGGTAGATAACGCCAAGGCAAAGAATGAGATCAAATCCAGAACCGGGCTCAACCGGCAGTTTCTCAAGACTGCATGGCAGAAAACCCGCACGTTGATCCCCGGCATAGTGTTGGCACGCGAGCCACTGCGCCCAGGCAAGGGGGTTGGGATCCACCACCAGCGTGGCGGATGCGCCGGCAAGCAGGCATCGCCAGGCAAAGTAGCCGTTACCTCCGCCGAGATCCAGCACCCGGCTTGCCGGCAGCAGGGCCGCGATAGCGTTTTCGAAGCGTCGCCATTTGATCGCGCAGTTCCATTCGCTGGTTATGTCCACTCCGCCAATGCGAAATGGTCCTTTGCGCCAGGGTTTGAGCGATTGCAGCGCCTCCACGAGCGACGGCGGGCCTTGCCCACCGAACACCAGACTGTCGCCCGCCAAATCCAGGGGCGTTGTCGGCCTTTTGGGAAGATTGTCCAGCAGAGGCAGCAGCCTTGCGGTTTTGTGCGAGTGTTCCGCCTTTATGCACGCCCAGGTTTGCAGTCCTTGGGCTGTCAGCCAGTCTGTCAGCTGCTCGTGAGTGCGTTGCAGGTAGTCGTCCGCGTTCAAGGTTGCGCCAGCCAGCCGTGGAAGTTGAGAGCGGTAAAAACGCAGGTGACGCGGCCGAAGCCGCAAGCGGCCAGGCGCGCCTCATGCTGTTCCCGGCTTTCGGCGACCAGCACTTCTTCCAGCGCCTGGCGCTTCTGCGTTATCTCCAGCCGGCTGTAGCCGTTGTTGGCCTTGAATTGTTGGTGCGCAGTTTCGATCTGTGGCGGGGCAGTGGTTTTTTCGAAGAGCAACAGCGCTCCGTCGGGCGCGAGAGCGGCGGCGCAGCGTTGCAGCAAGCCATCGCGCTGGTTGGGCGCAATGAACTGCAACGCCAGATGGAGGACTATCAGACTCGCCGGTTGCAGGGCGAACTCGCGCATGTCCGCCTCTATACTGCTTACCCTGCGCTCGCCTCGCGCCTGCATGCGCTCCTGCATGCGTTGGAGCATTGGCGCGGCGTTATCAACCGCTATCACCCGACATTCCTGTTCCTCCACCGCCGCGAGCATGGCGCGGCTGGATTCGCCCAGCGCGCAGCCAAGGTCGTATCCCAAGCGCGGCTCTGTGGTCAGGAAGGAGGGTGCGAGGGCGGCTATGAGCTCCAGGCTGGCGGCGTAGCCGGGGACGGAGCGCGCAACCATGTCGTCGAACACGCCCGCCACCCGCTCATCAAATTCGAAACGGGCGGAGGAAGCGGGGGAAGCATAAAGAGTGTCGCGCTTCAAGGCTTGCGGGTCAGAAGCGCAGCTTGATTCCGGCTACCACCCGATTCTCAAAAGTCTTGTGGGGGTCCTCAAAGTGCTCATAGCGCTTGTCCAGATCCACATAGTAGTTGTGGTAGCCAAATTGCAATATGGCTGCCGGGCTAAGCATGACCTCAAACATGACCAGGATTCGGCGCAGGTGTTCAACCCTGCCGGTGTTGACTATGTTGGGCGAAACATAGCCGCCTACATAGAGCAGACTGGGCACTGCGGTTGTAAGCAGGTATCCCAGCTTGCCGCCAAGCGACAGGCCGGCGTTGTAGTCGGTTTTGATCCTGGCGTCCTTGTAGGGAATCCGGTCGAGCGACAGCAGGTAGAGATCGCCTCCAAGCGAGAAAAGCAGGCGCGAGGAGCTGTCTCCCTCCAACGAGGTCTCCAGGTCAAGCGTCAGCAGGTAGTCGCTGGTGATTTGTTTGTCTTCTTCCTCTACCCGGTTGTAATAGGCGGTGAACCCCCAGTCGACGGGATTGGTGTATTCGCCGCCTGTGTTGTAGGCAAACTCGGCCGAGTCGGCCGAAAGGCTCAGACCAACCGTGTCCGCCAGCGCAAGCGAAGGCGGCAGGAAGGCAAGTATCGCGGCAGCCAGTCCGCGGGAAAAAAGACCAGGCATGATCGGCTCCACAGGTATTGCGTACGAAACTAAAGAAAGAACTTTGATTGCTTGTTGTTATACGGCGGAGTTTGGAGTTGGTCGCCGGAATTATAGGGCTGAAGAGCGGACTCGTGAGCCTGTTGGGGAATCGTTTATTGAACCTTGAACTACGTGGTGGAGTTTTATAAACCTCCGGCTACACCACAGTTTTGCTCTCCTCGTCGCGCTCGAGCACTACCAGGTCCTTGCGGGCAAGCTTAAGTTCCAATAGTACCGAACAGAGTATATAGAGAGAGGAATAGGTGCCTACCACCACGCCTATCGACAGCGCCAGGGCAAATGAGCGTACGCTTTCGCCGCCAAAAAACAACAGCGTCAGGGTTACCAGCAGGGTGGTCAATGAGGTGTTGATGGTGCGCCCGAGCACCTGGTTGAGCGCTTTGTTGATTGAGCCTGTCAGGTCGTCGCGCGGGTGGTTGGTCACCTCCTCGCGGATGTGGTCGGACACCACCAGACTGTCGTTGATCGAGTAGCCCACAACCGTCATCACCGCCGCGAGTACGGTGAGATCAAAATCAAGCTGAAAAATGCAGAAGATCAGCAGCACGAACAGCACATCGTGAAAGAGCGCCAGCACCGTGCCAACCGCAAACTTGAACTGAAAACGAATCGCGACATACACCAGCATGGCGATCAGCGCCACCAGCACGCCAAGTCCACCCTGCTCGATCAATTCGTTGCCTATCTGCGCGCCGACAAACTCAAGGCGCAGGCGTTCCACTTCCGGATAATGCTCACGTACCGCCACCAACGACTGCTCGGCCAGTTGAGCCGAATCGCCCGATTCGGCAAAACGAATCACCAGGTCGGTATCTGAGCCAAAAAACTGCACCACCGCTCCGTGAACGCCGGCATCGGTCAGCGCCTTGCGCACCTGCTCGATATCCGGCGCAGAAGTAAAACGCAATTCGGTCAGCACTCCACCGGCGAAATCAAGCCCCAGCGGTATGCCCACCACCGAAAGCAGGACCAGCGACACCAGCATCAACACCACCGAAACCAGCAACAGCGGCCGGTAATAGCGCATGAAGTCGATAAATGGCAGATTGGGGAAGAGCATCAGACCGCGAGCATCAGTGGGGGGAGTTTGGCGCTTCGGCCAAGGGTGAGTTTAAGCGCATAGCGCACCATGAAGGTGCAGGTCAGCAGCGAGCCGACTATGCCGAAACTGAGCGTAATCGCAAAACCGCGCACCGGGCCGGTGCCAATAGCGAACAGGATGATCGCCACCAGCAGGGTAGTAATGTTGGCGTCGAGGATGGTGACGAAGGCGCGTGAAAAGCCGTTGGCCAGGGCCACGGGCGGCGAGGCGCCCTGCTTGAGTTCGAAGCGGATGCGCGCGAATATCAGAATGTTTGCGTCCACCACCATGCCAAGGGTCAGTACCAGCCCGGCTATGCCCGGCAGGGTGAGGGTTGCCGAAAGCAACGCAAGCGCGGCGATAACCAGACAGGTGTTAATCATCAACGCTGCGATGGTCAACGCTCCGCAGCCGCGATAAAAAAACAGCATGAACAGCGCCACCAGGGCAATCCCGACCAACATTGAAATGCTGCCGAGGCGGATGTTCTCTTCACCCAGGCTGGCGCCTATGGTGCGCTCTTCGACAAAATACACAGGCGCAGCAAGCGAGCCGGCGCGCAACAACAACGCCAGTTCGGCGGATTCGAACTGGTCGCGAAGACCGGTGATGCGAAAACGGTTGGCGAATGCGCTCTGGATGGTGGCCAGGCTGATAATCGATTTTTCAATGAAACGGCTGCTGCCGGTCACCTTGCCGGAAGCGTCAGTCTCTTGCTTCGTTTTGTATTCTATGAACACCGCGCCCATGCGCCTGCCGACCGCCTGGCGTGTGACCTCGCCCATGTGACCGCCACCCGATCCGTCGAGCTCGATGTTCACCTGCGGCCTGCCGTTTTCGTCGAAGCCAGCCTGAGCATCGATCACATTGGAGCCGGTTACGATTATGTCGCGCTCCAGCCTGGCGCGCTGCGAAGGTTGATCGCGAAAAGCAAAGCTGACGGTGCGGTCGGCCGCAGCGTCTTCCCTGGCTTCGAGCCGGAACTCAAGATTTGCGGTTGCGCCAATCACCCGCTTGGCCTGGGTAGTGTCCTGCACGCCGGGAAGTTCGACCACTATGCGGTTGCGCCCCTGCCGCTGGATAAGCGGCTCAGCCACGCCGAGTTCGTTCACCCGGTTGCGCAGCGAAATCAGATTCTGTTCCACCGCTGCGGATTCGATATCGCGAATGCTGTTGGCGGAAAGGGCCAGATCAAGACGCGGTGTTGATCCGCTGTCGTCGCTGCCTATCCGGTAAAGAGCGCCAAGTTGCTCGTTGAGGAGTTCGCTCGCAGCCTCGCGCGCGGCAGGAAGGGGGAAGTTGATCGACAGAGCGTTGACAAAATGCCCGTCCGGCAGGGTTGAGCGCCGCTCAAGCGAAACAAACTGCACCGCTTTTTCAACCAATAATTGGCGCACTTCGCTTTCCAACGCCTCCAGGCGTTGGTTCAGCGCCTCCTGGGTATCCACTTGTAAGAGGAAATGCACCCCGCCGCGCAGGTCAAGCCCCAACTTGATGCTTTTTCCACCCAGTGAGGCGAGCCAGTCGGGAATGCTGCGCTTGCTGTTTAGCGCGGTGACATAGTTGCGCCCCAGCGCCTCGGTTATCAGGCTGCGCGCGCGCAACTGGCTGGCGGTATCGGCGAAGGTGATTTCAACCCGGTTGCGATCACCAGCGGCAAGCGCTAGTTCTCCGCCCTGATGAGCTATCTGTTGCGAATCGAGCAGGCGCTCGGCGCGCCGCACCAGGCTCTCGTCGACATCGACGTTGCTGCTGTTGGCGCTGATCTGCAGGCTTGGCTGGGAGGGAAAAGTGCTCGGAAAGGCGTAGAACAACCCGACCGCAATAATCAGCACAACCAGCAAATGCTCCCAGATGGCGACATCAACCCAATGCCGATCCGTCGGCTTGTCCGGGAACATGAAAACGAGTGTCTTGCGGTGTTACTTGCCGCCTTTAAGCGTGCCCTTGGGCAACACCGAGGTTACATGGTTTTTCTGCATCTGCACTGTAAGGTTGGCGGCGAGCTCAAGCTCGACGGCGCCTTCGTGAATCTTAACCACGCGACCCATCAACCCACTGGAAGTGGCCACCTCGTCCCCCGCGCCCAGATTGGCGACCAATTGCTTGTGGGCCTTGGCTCGCTTGCTCTGCGGACGGATGATAAGAAAATAGAAAATGGCGACAAAGCCGACCAGCAACAGCAACTGCGGCAAGGCGCTGATGCCGCTTGCCGCTTCTTCGGCGTGCGCCTGGCTGATAGGCAGTAATGGGGTGAGAGCGTCTAGCATTGGGTCTCCTGTGTACGATTGCGCGGGGATTTTAGGCGTTGTTACTGCACAATTTCGAAGGGTTTAAGGATTTCTTCGCGGCTGGATTCGAGCTTTTTCAACCTGGCCTCGACCTCGCGTAATTGTATTGCGCGAATTCCCTGGTTGCTGAAGCTCGCCAGCTGATCGCAATCCTTCTCGCACACCAACCTGAGCGGATAGCAACGCGGGTTAGCGCGTTTTTCTATCGCCTGCTTAAGGGCGAACTCCCACAGCCCTTCCCCGCCCGAGGCGACCAGAGGCTTGCCGTGCGCCACAAAGGCCAATGCGGCAAGCACTGCGGCGTTGGTGTTGGCGCTGAAGGAGGAGATAACCGCGCCGCTTTCGTACACACCTTCGTAAAAGCCCTGGCGCTGCTGGTAGAGGTTGGCGCTGCGGTTGTACAGCAACTGGGTGTAGGGGGTGTCCCACAAGGCCCACATGCTGAAGACCGCACGGGTGGAAAGCGCTGTTTGGTTGTCCAGGGTGCGACCCAAATCGTCAATGGTGCGCCATGGTTTGCCGTTGGCGTAAATCGAATCGTACACCAGATAGGGCGGGTTGGGTAATTGCAATTCGCTGCGAGCGGTCAACAGGCCGGTGGCCTCGAAGCGCAGGCGTTGGGCGTGATAGATGCGGCTTGCGGTTTCATAGGCGAAAGCATCGCTGAAGACACTAGGCCCGGTATGACTGTCGTCGGGTTTGTCCCAGTGGTATTCAAGCCCGTCGAGCAGGTAGCTGTCGGGCACCACAAAACTTTTTTCCAGGGGATTGAGAAGATCGCGCTGGTCTATGGGAATCGATTGACCCGACACTTCGACGCGTTCAAGAGGCTCAATTCGCGAGGCCGCCGTAGTGTCGAAACCCCAGAGAAAAAACCCCTTTGCAGCGTATTCCTCGTAGCCAAGTCGCCCCTGCTGACCCACGCGCAGCTCGCCCGAACGATCCACCGCGCCGCCAAAAAGCTCGCCACCGTCAATGAGGCTGCAATAGTTGATCCGCAACGCGAACTTGTCTATGTCCGAGGAATATTCCGGGTAATGCTGTTTGAAGATATACAACCAGCCAAGCAGGCGGCCAATATCTATGGGCGAATAGCCGACCGCACCTTCCTTGTTGGTAAAGCCAACCATACTGCTTGTTCTGGTGTTGTAGTAGCGGTTAGGCAAACGACCGTCGATCAGTTCCATGGTCAACAGGGTGTTGATCAAGGCATGAAAACTCTGGTCGAATTCGCCCTTGGATATCAGTTGCAGCTTGCGCGCGGCATGCATGGCGCTGAGTGATGAGGCTATATCCCAGGCGCTCGTCACCTCGTATTCGTCCAGGGTGTTCACCAACCCGGTTTGCGCATTGATATTGTTGCGAAAATAGTTCCAGGCGGCGGCGGCCTGGTTTTTCGCCCCCGGCGGTAATTGCTCTCGCGCTCGCGGCAGCAACACATCTTCCGCCAGCAGGTTTTTCCCGGCTTCGCGATAACGTTCCAGAAATCCCAGACTGTAGGGGGATGGCGCCTCGGCCCGGTCGAAGAACTTCATCCCGGGGTAAATGTTGTCGTTAAGCAACACGAAGGAGACGGCGAGCAACAGCAGTAAATGCCACTTCATTCGTTTCAAGCGGCTGATCAGCCTATCCTTGAACCCAGCCCGTGGAACCTTGAATTGATGATGTTGCGCGTTCATCTATTGTTGCAGCGGCATTGACGCGAAAGGGGCATTCTAGCAGGCGGGCTTGAACCGACGCGACAGGCTTGGCCGATTTTATCCATTCGGGCTGCGCAACCCGCAGTTCGGACTCCCAGCCTGGAGCAGTCTCCACTCACTCATTGCCCTGCGCCGGCTGTGGGTTGTCCTGCTGCCCGGATGTTCGTTCCAGTTCTTCGAGCACCACCTGGCGAGCGCGGTATTCGTTTTCAAGCTCCTTTTCGCCCAGACGATCGGCGATAACCACGCCAAGCTGCATGTCTTCCGAAGCCGGACTGCGCCTGGTTCTGGTAAGCAAATTGAGGTATTCGCGAAAATGTTGCAGCGCCGGTTCGAATTCTTCCTGTTTCGCCAACAGGTGGGCGAGGCGCAGGTTGTAGCGCGGCCGGGTTGGGTTGTGTTTGCGCGCCTCCTGGTAGGCGCCTATGGCCTGCAACGGCTGGTTGAGCTTGAGCGCCACTTCGGCAAGGTTTTCGTAGGCGACTTCGCGCCTGTCGTAGGCCGGATCATTGGCCGCCTGGGTGAACTGCTCTATGGCTTCCGGATCCCTGTCCAGGGTGCTGAGAAATACTCCATAGTTATTGCGCGCGCGGGTGAAATCCGGCTTTTCCTCAAGGGTTTCGCGAAACAGGCGATCCGCCAGTTTGGATTCGCCGCGAAACTGCGCCAGCAAGGCGTAGGCGTGCGTCAGGCGGTAGTCGTCGTTGCTGATGTTCGCGGCGCGCGACAGGGCGTTCTCCGCGCCGACTAGGTTGTTCTGGCTGATGTAACTGATGCCCAGGTTGACATAGGAGGTGAAAGTCTCCTCCTGTTTTGCATCCATGCGCGTGGCGCAACCCGCCGCCAGTAGGGTAAGCAATAACGCCGCAACAGCCGGACGAAGGGGCGCACAGGCGGGCGTTATGCCTGCGAGCAAATCTCGCACTCGGCAAAGAAATAAGCGATCTCGCGCGCGGCTGATTTCGGGCTGTCGGAACCGTGGACTGCGTTGGCGTCGATCGAGTCGGCAAAATCGGCGCGGATGGTGCCTGGCTCGGCCTGTTGCGGATCGGTTGCGCCCATCAACTCGCGATTACGCGCTATGGCGTTCTCGCCCTCAAGCACCTGTATCACTACCGGACCCGAAGTCATAAAGTCAACCAACTCGCCGAAAAAACTGCGTTCCCTGTGCTCGGCGTAAAAACCTTCGGCCTGGGTGCGTGACATTCTGAGCATCCTGCAAGCGACAATACGCAAGCCCGCCTGCTCAAAGCGCTGCTGAATGACGCCTATGTTGCGCTTGCTGACGCTGTCGGGTTTGATAATCGAAAAGGTTTGTTCTCTTGCCACATGAAATCCTTAGGTTGATAACAAAAACGGGGCGCTCATTGTAACGGCGGCCATGACCTATAACAAAAACTCGAGCGCGAAACGCGAGCCAAAATAACCCAACAACAGCAATAGACTGGCGGCCAGTAAAAACCAGAACAACCTGTCCCAGCCCAGTTTGCCCCGCATTCTGCTCACCGTGGCGAAGAGCAACACCAACCAGGCAAGGCTGCTGAAAAAGGTCTTGTGCGCCAGGTGCTGGGCGAAAAAATCCTCGACAAATACAACTCCGGTCACCAACCCGAGTCCCAGCATCAGCAGGGCGGCATTAAGCAGTTGGCGCGCCAGGCGTTCGACTGTTTCAAGCGCCGGAACAAAAGCCCACTGTTGCCCGCCCGGGTGTTTGAGTTGACTGGCGCGCACCCGGTGATAGGCGAGCGTCAAGGTGCACAGCAGCGCCAGCGCCAGTGCGGGGATGGCGGTGGCGACGTGAACAATGAGCGCCAGATCATTGCTGCTGGTGAGTTGATAGCTGTTGTAGACGCGCGCGTGCAGGGCGCTGCTTATCAGCGCGAATGGCGCCAGCCACACCAGCACAAACGCCAGGCGTTTCCACAGGAGCACCAGCGCCACGCATACCCAGCTCGCCAGCGAAAGACTGCTGAAAAAACCGAACTCACCCCTGGCGAGGGGAAACGCCAACGTCGCAAGATGCAAAGCAAGACACGCCAACAACAACCAGGCGAGGTTGTACTCACGCGAGTGACGCCAAAGTTGCCACACCAGGTGCAGCCCGTAACCCAAAATGGTGGCGAGGTGCAGCGCGGTGAGCAAGGGATTGACCGGCGGCGTTTTCTAGGCTTCGGGTGACAGGTTGTCGAGCAGGGTTTTCAGTTCGCCGCTTTGATGCATTTCGCTGACTATATCGCAACCACCCACCAGCTCACCCTGTATGAATAACTGCGGAAAGGTCGGCCAGTCGGACACGCTCGGCAGGTTGGCGCGTATCTCCGGATTGGCGAGCACATTGACAAAGGCGAACTTGCGCCCGTAGCCTGCGAGGGTCTGCACCGTCTGCGCCGAAAAACCGCACTGCGGCGCTTGGGGTGTGCCCTTCATATATAGAACGACCGGGTTATCGCTGATTTGCGAACGAATTTTCTCCAGTACCTGGTGATTTTCAGATGGGTTTTCCGACATGGGGACTTCTCATTGAGGGTTGAACAGCATATTATCGCGGCATCTGAACACATTCCAGGCACTTTTCCTCCATGCCAAAATTGGCTTTCCGACCTCATCCGATCATTTGTCCCCTGGGCGCCGAAATCGACGCCGAGCCGGGAACCAGCGTTCTCGACGCCGCCTTGGCGCACGGCATTGCGCTTGAGCACGCGTGCGAAAAATCCTGCGCATGCAGCACCTGCCATATTGTGGTGCGGCAAGGCTTCAGCAGCCTTGAAGCGGCGAGTGAAGACGAGGAAGACATGCTCGACAAGGCATGGGGGCTGGAGGCGACCTCGCGCCTTGCCTGCCAGGCGCTGATTAGCGAGGATAATCTTGAAATAGAAATCCCCCGCTACACCATCAACCAGGTAAGCGAACAACACTAGCGAGCAATACCAGGAGGAACCATGCGCTGGACCGACACCCACGAAATTGCTATAGCGCTTGCCGAGCGCTATCCGGAAACGGATCCGCAATGGATAGCCTTTACCGATCTGCACGAGCGCATCTGCCGCCTTGAAGGTTTCACTGACCAGCCCCAGGCAAGCAATGAAAAAATCCTTGAGGCCATTCAGATGGCCTGGATTGATGAAGCGGATCGATGAGGCGGATTGAGTCGCGCTTGTTTCCTGCGCCAGTTGCGCGGGCATGTGTTAGCCTGCGCGATTTTTTTCCGGGGATAGCCATGCCAACCTTGTTTCGCGCGGCGCTGGGCGCGCTCCTGTGCATCAGTCTGTTTGCCCATCCGGCTCGCGCCGATGAGGAAGCCCACCCTTCAATTGCCGTAGCCGATTGGCGTATTGCACTCTTTCAATCCAAAGCCGCCGAGGAGGAGGACCAGCGTATGCAGCAGGAAAACCTTGAACTGGTGACACGCGCTACCGAACTGGAGCAGGAGATAGAAGCAAAAGGTCGCAGCCTGGAAAAAGACCAGGCCATCCTCAGCGAGGAGGAGAAGATAAAACTGCAAACCGAGCTCGGGCGAAGCGCGCGCGAATTCGAAATGCTGCGTTTTCGCCTGCAACAGATCCAAGCCGAGGCCGAAGCGCGTTTTGTCGCCTCGCAGCGCGAGCATATCGACCAGGCGATGAAAACCCTGGCCGACAGATACGGGCTGGACTTTGTGTTTGAACGCCAGGCGTTGGTCTACGGGCGCAAGGTGCGCAACCTGACCGACGAGTTGATAACCGAACTGAACAAATTGCAATAGCTCTCTTTTGAACAAGCCCCGGAAGCAACCACAAAGCCTTGTCGCAATCGCCACCGCCATAGGGGTCGATCCGACCGGTCTGCCGACCGTCATGCTCAGCGGCATAGCGGATCTGGCGAACGCAGGGCCGAAGGATCTGAGCTACTGCCTACCCGGCAGCAAACGCCTGCTTGCCGACACCGGCGCCGGGGCGGTGATAACCACCTCCAAACTCGCTCCCTGCGCTCCTTGCCCCGCCCTGGTGGTGAACAATCCACGCCTGGCCTGGGCCAAGGCTTCCCACCTGTTTGCCCCCCGACCTCAACCCGCGGGCATCCATCCATCGGCGCTGGTGGACGAGCAGGCAAGCTTGGGCAAGAATGTCGGCGTAGGCGCCGGGGCGGTTGTCGAGGCGCAGGCGAAACTTGAAGATGGCGTACAGATCGGACCACTTTGCTGGATTGGCGAAGGAGTGCGCATAGGCGCGGGCACCCGCCTGGAGGCCGGGGTAAGCTGCTATGCGGGTGTAAGTATTGGCGACAACTGCCTGGTGCACGCCGGGGTGGTAATCGGCGCGGATGGATTCGGTTTTGAAGCGGATGCTTCAGGCGTCTGGCATAAAATCGCTCAGCTTGGCGGTGTCGAAATTGGCGATGATGTTGAAATAGGCGCCAACTCAACCGTGGATTCAGGCGCGCTCCGGTCGACGCGTATTGGCAAGGGGGTGAAAATCGACAACCTGGTGCAGATAGGCCACGGCTGCGTGGTTGGCGATAACTGTCTTTTATGCGCCGGTGCACTGGTGGGCGGCAGCGTCGAGATGGGGGTGGGTTGCGTTCTTGCGGGCAATAACGCCATCAGATCCGGCATCCGACTTGCGCCCGGCACCATAGTCGCCGGGAGCACCACCCTGACCGATTCCACCAGCGAAGGGGGGGTGTACCTGGGGCTATTCCCGGCAAAAAAACGTCGCGATTGGCTACAATTCCTGCGCCTTATCGCACGGCGCAACAGCGTCCGCTAATTGTTGCGGCAACCGGCTGGGAGCCGCCTTTAGCCAATTTATTTTTTCACATATGCGCCGTTCATGGATATTCAAGAGATTAAGACCCTCCTCCCTCATCGACCACCCTTTTTACTGATAGACGGCGTTGAATTTCTGGAACCAGGGAAGAAAATCATTGCATGGAAAAACCTGAGTTTTTCCGATCCGGTTTTTGTCGGTCACTTTCCGCAAAAGCCGGTTTATCCCGGCGTGCTCGCGGTCGAGGCCTTGTGCCAGGCCTCGTGCATCCTGGGTTTCAAGTCCTATGGAATTACCTTCGATGACGAGTCCGTCTACCTGCTTTCAAGCCTCGACAAGGTGCGCTTCAAGGGGCCAATGATACCGGGCGACAAGCTGATGCTGCACGCCGAACTGGTCGCCAGGCGGCTGAACTTCTACCGCTTTGATTGCCGCGCCAAGGTCTACAACCGCGAAAAAAGCAAGGAAGTGGATGTATGCACCGCAGAGGTGCTCTGTACTAATCGCGTCCTGTAGCAGGAGTTCGCGATCTGAACAATTCCGTCATCCACCCCACGGCCCTGGTTGCCGAAGAGGCTCAACTCGGTAAAGGCGTCCACATAGGCCCGGGTTGTATTATCGAAGCCGGCGCAAGCATTGGCGATGGCGCCAACCTTAGCGCCTATGTGATTGTACGCGGTTGCGTCGCCCTTGGCAGTCATAACCACATAGGCGCTTTCAGCAGCCTTGGTGATCCACCCCAGGACACCAAACACGACCCCGCCAAACCCGGGCGGCTGGTAATCGGCGACAACAACCAGGTACGCGAGTATTGCTCGTTGCACTCCAGCACGTCCTATACCGATGGATTCACCAGCATTGGAAACAACAATTACTTCATGGACTACACCCACGTCGCACATGATTGCCGAATTGGCAGCAACAACACATTCGCCAACAACTCCTCGATGGGGGGGCATGTGCGCATTGGCAATAACACTGTGCTCGGCGCCTTCGCCAAACTGGCGCAATTCACCCAGGTTGGCAGCCTGTGCATGCTTGGCGCGGCCAGCGCTGTGTACAGCGATGTGCCAAGCTATTGGCTGATATCCGGCGATCGCGCACGCGCATATGGGATCAACCGCGTGGGCATGCGCCGTGTCGGCCTGGGCAGGGAGCAGATTGCGAACCTGCAGAAGGCCTTTCACCTGGTCTACCGGCCAGGCCCACTGGATGAACGGCGCGCGGTGATAATCGAGCAATGCTCCCCCGGCGCGGAAATTGATGAATTGCTGGCCTCGCTCACCAACCTGCGCAAAGGACTGATCCCGGTTAAGCGCCGGAACAAACCGGCGGGCGAGTAACAAAAATATGCGCATTGGCATAGCCGCTGTCGAGGTATCCGGCGACCGCCTTGGCGCCGAGTTGATGCGTGAATTGAAAAAGTCCTTCCCCGACGCAAGGTTCATTGGTTGCGGCGGCGAACGCATGCTCGAGCAGGGCCTCGAAATGCTCTGTCACCTGAACAGGATTGAAGCCATAGGCATAGTCGAAGTGCTCATGCGCCTTATCCCGCTCTTGCGTTTGCGCGCGCTCGTGACCAGAGAGCTGATCAAGCGCAGGGTGGATCTGTTCATAGGAGTGGATGGGCCGGACTTCAACGGCCATATCGAGAGAAGGTTGACCGAAGCCGGCATATCCTGTGTGCACTATGTCTGTCCCAGCATCTGGGCCTGGCGCAGGGGCAGGGCCGGGTATTTCTCCCGGGTCAACCGCCAAATACTTTGCCTTTATCCCTGTGAAAAGCAAATAATCGAAAACGCAGGCGGCGTCGCTACCTATGTAGGTCATCCCCTGGCCGATATTACCCCCGTATCGCAATCGCACATCCGGGCGCAAACCGCGCTTGGGCTCCCGGGCTGGATTGCCGGGCGCAAGGTTATTGGCATTTTATCCGGCAGCCGTCAAAGCGAAATTGCCCGTCTTCTCCCCGCCTTTCTCGCCACCGCCCGCATCATGTGCGAGCAACAGCCGCTCGCCCTGCTCGTCTCCGCTGTCAATGAACAAAGAGAAGCTTTGGTCAGCCAGCTGGTGGAAAAGCACGGCAAGGGGCTGGATGTACGGGTGATCCCCGGCGAGGTGCAGCAACTGATTGCCTCTTCGCACCTGGTGATGGTGGCTTCGGGCACCGCCTCGCTCGAAACCCTGCTGGTCAACCGGCCGATGATCGTCGCCTACAGAGTCAACTGGATCAGCTATCGGCTGATTCGCTGGCTGATTAAGCGCAGCGGCCAAAGTCAGTGCAACTTGCTGACGGGCGAACCAATAGAGCAGGATGCCGAATCACTGCCACTGGTCAGTCAGCCTAACCTGCTGGGCGGCGGCAGACTGGTGCCGGAATTTCTGCAACACCAGGTGCAACCAAAAGCCATGGCCGCAGCCTGCCTGCAACTCCTTGGGCAGGACAACACCCGCCTTACCGCGCTTTTTCACCATATCCACCTGGAATTGCGCAACAACGCCGCCTCGTCAGCGGCTAAAGCGATTATCCCTCTGCTGCTCGAGGTCACTGGGCAGTTGGCCGAATCCCACAAATAAATCGGAATCCTGGCAATGCAATTTCCTTTCATCGACCTCAGCGCGCAATACGCCGCATACAAGGACGAAATCGATGCCGCCGTTCATCAGGTGCTCAACTCAAGCATGTTCATCAATGGGCCGAGAGTCAACGATTTCGAGCAACAGATGACCGATTACATCGGATGCAAAGCGAGCATCGCCTGCTCCAGCGGCACCGACGCTCTGTTGATGGCGTTCATGGCGCTGGGCGTCGGCCCGGGCGACGAGGTGGTCACCCCGTCCTTTACCTTTGTCGCCACTGCCGAGGTTGTGGCGCTGCTTGGCGCCACGGCGATTTTTGCCGATGTCGAATACGACACCGGCCTGGTCAACGCCGAAACGCTCGAAGCGGTTATCAGCCCCAGAACCAAAGCGCTGGCGCCCGTCAGCCTGTTTGGCCAGGCGCCGGAGATGGGCCCCATCAATCAACTCGCCGATGAATACCAACTGCCGGTGGTTGAAGATGCGGCGCAAAGCTTTGGCGCGTTGCAGGTCAACCGCCGCTCGGGCGCTATGACCCCTCTTGCCTGCACCAGTTTTTTCCCCGCCAAACCGCTGGGTTGCTACGGCGACGGGGGCGCGGTGCTGATAAACGACGAACAATACCTCGAACCCATACGCCAGATCCGCAACCACGGTCAGTCGGGCCAGTACGAATATGCGCGTCTGGGAATCAACGGGCGGCTCGACGCCATCCAGGCGGCGATTCTCTCAGTCAAGCTAAATCACTACCAGGCTGAATGCGACCGACGCCAGACCATAGCTGATCGCTACAACACGGAACTCTGTCAAAGCGTGCAACCACTGCAAGTGCTTGCGAGCAACCGTAGCGTCTGGGCGCAATATACCATTCGCACCGACAGGCGTGACGCGCTGCAAGAGCATCTGCGACAGGCGGGCATTCCCTGCGCCGTGTACTACCCACGCCCGCTGCACCAGCAGGAGGTCTACCGCGAAGCGGCCGGTTATCCGGATTTGCCGGTTACCGAAAGACTGGCGGGCGAGGTGTTGAGCCTGCCCATGAGTCCTTTCCTGAAAGAAAGGGATCAGGCCAGAGTGATTGAAACAATCAACGCTTTTTTTGCCGAATAGCCCGCTGCCCGCCTACTGGCGTAGTACACTGCATTGGTGTCGCCTTTGCGGTCCGTTCAACAACAACAACCAGAGTCGTTTCAGTTACCCATTTTTTTGCAGGGAATAGCATGTTGTACAGAGTGATCTTCGTAGCCAACGACAAAACCTACGATCTCTACTGCAAGCAGGTCTACCAAAGCGATTTGCACGGGTTCATAGAGATAGAGGACATCATCTTTCAAACCAACGACACACTTATCAACCCCTCTGAAGAAAAACTCCAAAAGGAATTTGAGGGCGTGAAGCGCACCTTCATCCCCATGTACAACCTGGTGCGAATAGACGAGGTAGAACACAGCGGCGTATCGCGGGTAGTGCAACAGCGCAACGAAAGGGTGGCCATGTTTCCCAACCTCAGCACCCAGAAGTTCACCCCCGGCAACTAAAAAGCCACAGTCAAACCACAGTTCACAGCGCCGCCCTGTCGACTCCTTGATTTTGCTTGCTTTGCCCCCTGCCTGTCGCTATAGTGCAGCACCCTTTTTGGCGACGGGGCTATAGCTCAGCTGGGAGAGCGCTTGCATGGCATGCAAGAGGTCGGCGGTTCGATCCCGCCTAGCTCCACCATTTTCCTTATTCTTCAAGGTTTTTCTGCTCTCTGGTCGCGCCTTATTGACTCCGCTTTAGGCTGCAATGCAGGTTCGTATTGGCGAATGTGCAGCGCTTATTTGATCGAAACAGCCAGTGTTTTCCCGCCCTGTAGCGTTTTGCTTTTTCCCCGCGCCAGCAGGGTTTGCCGCCCGGCGTTTTTTGACGCGTTGATGGTGATTTTGTCCCGGGTGAACTCCAGTTTCCAACTGGTTTTGCGGTGGGTGATGGTCAGCGACAGGCGCCTCCAGTGGGGTGGCAGGTTGGGGTTGATTGAGATGAGCTCGCCGCTCAGGTCTATGCCGGCAAAGTAGCGGGTAATCAAATCCAGGGTTCCGGCCATCACGCCGCAGTGAATTCCCTCATGGGTGGTGCCGCCCTGAGTATCGTGAATATCCGATTGCATGGCTTCGGTAAACCATGCCCAGACGGTTTTTTCGTTACCCAGGTGACTGCAAATAACCGCGTGCACCACCTTGCTCAGGGTTGAGCCGTGGCTGGTGCGCGCCTGGTAGTAGTCGTAATTGCGTTGCAGCATTTTTACCGGATCGTCCACCCGGTACCCCAGTTGCCCGAGTATGTCGGCCACCTCCTGCGGAGAGAGGAGGTAATAGGTCATGAGCGTGTCCGCCTGCTTGGCGAGCTTGTAGTGATCGGGCGAATCGCCCTCGGCTTTCAGCAACCTGTCCAGGCGGTGAATATCGCCGTAGGTGTTGCGGTAATGCTCCCAATCGAGCTCGTCCAGCTCCATATAGCCGTCGAACTGGCTGATGACGCCCTTGCCGGTAATCTGCACGCCGAGTTTGTCGCCTATGTCTTTCCAGCGGCTGGTTTCGTCAGGGCTAAGGTCGATTTTGGCGCTGAGTTTTTTTCTGCCTGCCGCAGGTAGTATTTCGAGCAGGTTCAGGGCCTGGTCGAGCAGCCAGACCACCATGATGTTGGTATAGGCGTTGTCTTTCAGCCCGGGTTGGTCGGAACCCGGCAGTTTTTCGTGAAACTCATCCGGCCCCATGACGCCACTGATGGCGTAGCGGCCGGTGTTTTCGTCCCACGCGGCTATGCTCGCCCAGAAGCGTGCGATTTCGAGCATGATTTCCGCGCCGCAGGTGGTGAGAAAGGCGCTGTCGCCGCTATCGCGCACATAGCGCCAGACGTTGTAGAAGACGGCAATGGATACATGGCGCTGTCGCCGGCTCAGGTCCGGCCCCCAGCTTCCGTCCGCCGGGTTGTAGTGCACCTGTTGGGTTTCCTCGTCGCCGCCGTCCGCCGTCTGCCACGGATACATAGCCCCCCGATAGCCGTTTTCCCGCGCGTAGCGGCGCGCGGCGTCGAGGCGACGATAGCGGTACATGAGCAGGGCTTTGGAGATTTCAGGAAAGCGCTGGTTGTAGAAGGGGAGGATGTAGAGCTCATCCCAGAAGACGTGCCCTCTGTATGCCTCCCCGTGCAGCCCTCTGGCGGTAATGCCCGCGTCTATGGTTTTGTTGTGCGGCGAGGCGGAAATCATCAGGTGGTAGGTGTGCAGCCGGGCGACCTTCTGCATGAACCTGTCGCCTTCAATAGTTATGTCGGCCTTTTCCCAGAGGCGTTTCCAGGCGCGCGCGCTTTTTTCCAGGGTTCGCGTATAGCCGGTTTCGACTGCCAGCAGTTTGCGGGCGCGCGCAAGCAGACTCGTTTCCGTGCCTGGCTGGTCGAGCGAGGTGACCACCGCCACCTGTTTTTCGACCCGGATGGGTCGATTCTCCTCTGCCCTGAAGGTCAGCTCTTCGCCGACATAGGCGCTTTTCTCGAGCAGTACACGCGAGTGCGGTTTGCAATCAGAAGCGGCGCTGGTGTGCGCCGCCATGAGAATCTGGTATTTCGACCTGCTGGTTTGCACCTGGAGATATACGCCGCTGCCCGCCTTGCCTTGCGCAACGGGAACCAGGTGCTTCTGCTTGAGTTCCCGGTATCGGTGAACGTTGTCGTTGATAATCCGGCCGTCCAGGGCGGAGCGGATGCGGATTTCGCCCGAGTAGTTGAGGGGAGTGACTTCAAACGACTGCGCCAATAGGTGAGGGTTGTGCATGGAGGCAATGCGCTTTGCGGCGACGCGGGTGGTTCGCCCACGCGCATCCGTGACCACCATCAGCCGCGACATTTCTCCGCTTTGCATATCCAGGCTGTGCCGGTAGCTTGCGATGGTCATGTGTATGGGGTTGAGATACGAACCCTTACCCACCGCAAACTCGAGCAACGACCAATTGGGGCAGTTGACGAAGTCGTTGTTGTCTATGCTTTTTCCACCCACTTTGGTGGCTAGCTTGTTGTACACACCGGCCAGGTAGGTTCCCGGATAATGCGTTTGGTCGGCGCTTGCGCCTTCAAAGCTGCCTCGGTTTCCCAGATAGCCGTTACCCACGGCGGTGAGGGTTTCGCGCAGCGACTCTTCATTTGGATCGAAATAGCGGTAGGTGAGCGTCCAGCCGTCTTGCGGCAGGGATTCGGTGAACCAGTGTTCAATTTCATCAAGAGTGATTTCCGCCAGGTCGTTGACAGCCAGGTCGGCCCCGTGGCGGATCAGGGCTTCCGCCTCAAGGCTGCGGGCAATTCCCAGGGTAAGGCCAAAGTTGCCGTTTCTGCCCGCCTGTACGCCGGAAATGGCGTCTTCCACCACCACGCAATCATGAGGGTGCAGGCCGAGGTTGTGCGCCGCGGTGACGAATATATCCGGATCCGGTTTGCCGCTCAGCCCCAGCTTGAGCGACACTTCGCCGTCCACTCTGGTTTCGAACAGGGATTCAAGTTTGGCCAATTGCAGAATGAGTTTACAGTTGGCGCTTGACGAGGCGATGCCGATGCGGATGCCCCTTTTCCGGCACGCCTTGATGAAATCGACACTGGTGGTGAAGATGTCCGGCCCTTTTTCTTTCAACACCTTCTGGAAGTCCTTGTTTTTTCTGTTTCCCAGCCCGCAGACGGTTTCTTTTTGCGGCGAGTCCTTGTGATCGCCGAAAGGCAGCTCTATTCCACGCGAGGCGAGGAAGCTTTCCACACCTTTCATTCTGGGCTTGCCGTCGACATATTCGAGATAGTCACTGTCTCTGTCGAAGGGAACAAAAGGCTGGTTGTGCTTCTCCGCCCATGCCTGGAGAAAGTCGTTGAACATGCTTTCCCAAGCCAGACCATGGATTCTGGCGGTGTCGGTTATAACCCCGTCCAGGTCAAAGATGACGCCTTTCGGCAAGCGCGCGGCCATGGCCTTTCTCCTCGATAGTGTGTGGTTAGCTTTGTTCACCCAGCCTGTGCAGTATGGCTACCAGCACATCCGGCTCAGGGACAATCACGGCTTGTGGGCAGATGTCGCGAACTCTTTGTGCAAGTTCATCATCGCGGGTTACAAACACGCAATTCACCATTCCCTCCCCCGGATCGCTTACCAGATCGCCTTTATGGTTGCACAGTTCGGTGACCGCCCGCAGCATGGGCAGGTCGGATTCCGTGTCTCCGCATACCAGGTGGGGGCCTTTCTCCATCTCCAAGGACATTTCCCGGTTGAGGTAGAGCACCGCGTCCCTTTTATCAAAATCTTTCAAGCCCGCATCCTCGTCGGGGATGGTGAGGATAATTTCCATATCCAGGCCGGTGTCCTCAATACGAAAAATATCGCCTTCCGGGTCGAGCTCTCGCACCAGCTCGCGGATGCGATCGCGAAAGGCCAGGGATTGATCCTCGGGAACCGAGCCGGAGATATCCTGCCTGGCGATGGTGGTCTGACCAAGCTTGTGTTGCAAACCAGAGCCGATTAGGGTGAATACCTCGCAAGCAGGCTCGGCGACTATGGCGTCAAGCAGCCGGTTGAATTCATCCAGCAACATCTGCTTGCCGCTTTCTACCGGGTAATGCCTTCTGTTGCCGGATAAATCAACAAACTCCCTGCCCAACGAGGCGGCATAAACGAATGTATGGGGCGGCATGGTCGATACATCCATCAACCCGCGCCCTTGCAATGGCGCCGAGGTGACGATTATCGGGTGTTGCGTACGCGCCCTGGCGAAGCGCACCAGATAAACAGCGTTATACACAGACTGGATGGAACTGCGGTAGCGGCCGCTGTAATTGTTGATGGTGCCATCGCGATCGGTGATAAAGCAGTTGAAATTTTTGCCCTTCAGCGCCTGGTATCCGGCCTCGGTCGCGGCTGCAAAGCCCGAATGAATCGAGACCAGGTAGTTGTTGAACGCTTCCTCACCTTGGGTGAGATACACCAGGTCTTTTTTCAACTCATTGAGCTCGTAATCCAGTTTGAGGGTGATCCGATCCGACTCCTTCAGAATCAACTCGGTCGTGTTTTCCCCATCTGCGCAGGATTGCAGCAGGGTGTGAGCGTTTTCCAGCCCCATGCGAAGCGGCTTGTCAACTTCCTCTCCCGCCAGAATCCTGGCCACAATCTTGCACCTGATCCTGCCCGTGGCCTGCATGAAGTGGTAGAAATCCCCCAGCGTAACGAGGGGGCGGGAAAAAACAGCAAGTTGTGTGTCGGAAACACTCATGGCGTGGGTTGGTGAGTGATGGTTGGCGTTGAGAGAAATAGTGAGCCGGCAAACCGAAGCAGTCGTTACTGGGATGAAGCAATCCGGTAAGCCTGCACCAATGCTTGCTCTCCATTCGCGCCGTGTCGCCATCATAAGCCTTCAGTCAGCCGAAGAGGGAAATAATTTTTTACCTGTGTTTTTCAAGGAATATAACCTAGGATGCCAGTAGCCATAGAAGTGATGTAGTTGATGATTTTTCACATCGCCTATTGACAGACTATGCTTTTGTTGTAGTGTTTGATGCTTGCTAAACAGTTGGTACTAAAAGATTAGGCAGTGCGCCATGACCCACTCACAAAAGAGCAACGAAGTGAAAGGATGTCGCGGATACGATGCGCTGATACAAAACCAGAGATGGCTGTACGTCGCCTTACTCATAGTATGGGGTACCGATATAGATTACATGCGAAGGAATTGCCGGGCCACCCAGACTTGGTATTCAGACCAAGGAAAAAAGTTGTGTTTGTACATGGATGTTTTTGGCATCAGCACGGTTGCAATCAATATCGGATGCCAAAAAGAAGGAAAGATTTTTGGTTGCCTAAACTAAAAAAGAATGTGGAAAGAGATAACCATGCATATAGCCAACTAAAAAGCCAGGGATGGAACTATTTGATAATATGGGAGTGCCAATTAACGGATACATTAGTATTACGGAAACGCATCAAGGATTTTCTGGAGTAACATGTCGAAAGCAACATCATCAATAGAGCTTTTTGCCGGCGCCGGTGGACTTGCTCTTGGTTTGGAAACAGCTGGTTGGCGTCACTTGGCGCTGATTGAAAAAAATGAACACGCATGCTCCACGATACATCTAAATGAATCTTTGAATCATCCACTTGCTAAGGACTGGGAACTTTATCCAGATGATGTTAGGTCAATTCAATACAGCTCGATTTCACAATCAGTGGCAATGGTTGCCGGCGGACCGCCGTGTCAGCCTTTTTCACTTGGAGGTAAACATCGTGCGCAAAAAGATCATAGAGACATGTTTCCAGAGGCCGTACGTGCTGTACGTGAACTTAGACCAAATTGTTTTCTGTTCGAAAACGTAAAGGGGTTGCTGCGTCAAAGTTTTTCTACATATTTTAATTACATAACTCTTCAGCTTGCGTATCCAACGATAATTCAACGTGATACGGAAGACTGGCAAACTCATCTATCCAGATTGGAGCGCAGACATACGGGAAAAGACAGTAATGATCTTTCCTACCGTGTTGTATTTCGCCTCTTGAATGCATCGGATTATGGCGTGCCACAACATAGGCAAAGGGTTTTTATTGTTGGATTCCGGTCCGATTTAGGAAAAGAATGGTCTTTTCCTGAATCAACACATTCTTTGGATAGGTTGCTATGGGATCAATGGGTGACTGGTGATTATTGGGAAGAGCATCATGTTCCAAGGAAGTTGCGGCCAGAAATTCCTCCTCGGTATAAAATGCGCGTTGATCAGATGGCAAATGATTTTTTCGCTGAACCCCCGCCAGGTGAACGATACCGAACCGTGCGAGATGCTTTGTCTGGTTTGCCTGATCCCAAAGATAAAAGATACACTATGATTAATCATGAATTCCACGATGGTGCTCGACCTTATCCTGGTCATACCGGAAGTTCACTTGATGAACCATCAAAGGCTCTTAAGGCTGGTGACCACGGGGTACCTGGAGGTGAAAATATGATTGCGTTTCCAGATGGGGGGTTTAGATATTACACCGTACGCGAAAGCGCACGTATTCAAACATTTCCTGATGATTATGTAATTAGCGGATCATGGACCGAGGCTATGAGGCAAATTGGAAATGCCGTACCAGTTAAGTTGGCGGCAATAATCGGCGAAGGCATTCGTAAACAAGTTGCCTGAGAAAAACCAATGGTTAAGAAGACTCCTCCAAAAATAACTCCATTTAATCCATTAGACAAATCAAACCTTGGTGAAAGCGTAGCTGAAGCCATGCTTCAACAACCAGTTGGAGCATTGCCCCCCGAACCATTTATTGGTGCTGGGATATATGCAATCTACTACATGGGAACATTTCCTCTTTACGAAAAAGTAGCCATGAAAAACAAAGATGGACTTTATCACTGGCCAATATATATAGGTAAGGCTGTGCCTGCCGGAGCGCGCAAAGGCGGTTTTGGTCTGGGGGCAGACCCAGGACAGGTGTTATTCAAGCGAATAGTGGAGCATGCTTCAACAATCGAAGAGGCTGAGAATATTGAACTAACTGACTTTCGATGCCGCTATCTTGTTGTTGATGATATCTGGATTCCCTTGGCTGAATCAATGTTAATTGAGATGTTTTCTCCAGTATGGAATCGAAAAATTGATGGATTTGGCAATCACGATCCTGGAAAGGGAAGATACAATCAACAACGTTCTTCATGGGATACTATTCACCCTGGTAGGTCATGGGCATACAAGTTACAACCACCATCGAATGATGATCACAAAATAAAAGAAGATGTGGAAAAATTTATTGTGAAAACTGAGTTAAAAATAATGTCCCATCAAGTGTTTTCAGATAGTGATTAAAGATTCTATTCTACAGTTGCCATTAGTTGACCAATTCAACCCCAAAGTGCAACACAAGGCTGACCTATCATAACTTCAGCGAATTCATTAAGTGAACGGAATCCGATGGCTTTACTGCGAAGATTGAGTTGGCCCATTCAACCATTTGATGGAACGGAGAGAACGGGAAGTGTTAAATTATAAATTTCTTACAATAAATGGTTCAAATTTTGATCAGTATGGTTTATTTTGCGTTAAAAATAAAAAACATCCAGGATATATTGCGAAAAAAAACTGGCTGATGAGCCGTTTTGCCGAGGGATTGAAGATTAAGTTAATTGTAACTGAAGGGGGAAAACAAGCAGGATTTATTGAATATATCCCGGGGGATTATACCTGGCGGGTAATTACTGCGCCCGGATATTTGGTAATACACTGCATTTGGGCGGAATCCAAAAAATTCTCCTCTACGGGAATGGCTTCCGCATTGCTGGCGGAATGTGTTAAAGATGCTGAACTTTCGGGAATGAGCGGTGTTGCCGTGGTAACCAGTGATGGATCATGGATGGCAGGCAAAGACATTTATCTTAAAAACGGGTTTCAACAGGTCGATGATGCCGCGCCTCATTTTCAGTTACTGGTTAAATCTTTAAAGAGTGTGGGACAAATGCCCTTTTTTCCAACGAATTTTGACCAAAGATTGAAGAATCTATCTGATTTGCAACTGCTCTTTACACCTCAATGTCCCTATATTGGAAAAGCACTGGAGGAGTTGCCTCCGGTAGCGGAAAAGTATGGCGCTCAACTGAAATTGGTTGAAATGAAGAATGCTTCAGAAGCTCGGGAAAAGATGCCTTCTCCCTATGGTGTATTTGCTCTTGTTCATAACGGGCGGCTGTTAGCGGATCACGCCATTAGTGCAACCCGGTTTAAAAATATTCTTGAGCGTGAATTAAAATTGAAAGTCATCTAGACAAAAATTGTCTATTCCAGAGGTATACAACCAGGCTAGTTGCGCACCAACCTGAACAGTCCGCCGTCGGTTTCGTCGTTAAGCAGATAAACCTCCCCGCCCGGGGCGAGCGCAATATCGCGCACTCTGCCGATTGCATCGGCAATCAGCTTTTCGCGCGCGTAGACCTTGCCATCGCGCAAACGCAAGCGTTCGAGATAGCGGAACTTGAGCGAGCCGACCAGCAGATCCCCTTGCAGCTCGGGAAAAGCCTCGCCCGAATAGACGATCAAGCCAGAAGGCGCGATGGATGGCGTCCAATACCAGAGCGGTTGGCGCAAACCCGGCTTGCTGGTTCCTTCGCCAATCGGCAGGCCTGAATAGGCGCGCCCGTAGGTAATCACCGGCCAGCCGTAGTTGACCCCGGCCTGGATGGGGTTGATTTCATCGCCGCCCTTGGGGCCGTGTTCGTGAATCCAGATTGCGCCCCCGGCCCGGCGTGTCATGCCCTGCGGATTACGGTGGCCGTAGCTATAGATTTCCGCAAGTGCGCCTGGAGTATCGACAAAGGGGTTGTCCGTCGGGGTGGCGCCGTCCAAGTTAAGGCGCACCACCTTGCCCATATGGTTCGAAAGACTTTGTGCAAGCTCGCTTTCTCCGCGATCGCCAATGCTCAGATAGAGCTTGCCGTCGCCGCCAAAGGCGATTCGGCTGCCAAAGTGGTGACTTGTGCGGTGCGCTGGTTGAGCAATAAAAATATCGCGTCCGTCATCAAGGCGATTGTCGCCTAGGCGCGCGCGCCATAGCGCGGTAGTTTTGCCGTCGCTCACCGGCTTTGAATAGGAAAGATAGATCAGGCGGTTAGTCGCAAAATCCGGATGAATCGCTACATCCAGCAGGCCGCCCTGACCACCAGCGGCAATGCGCGGTAATCCTTCGATTGGCGCAAGTAGCCGGTTGTTTTGCACCCGCCGCAACCTGCCGGGACGCTCAGTCACCAGCATGCCGCCATCGGGCAGCAAGGCCATGCCCCAGGGGTGCTCCAACCCATCGATAACCAGGGCGACGCCATAGTTGTGGTTGTACGGCGGTGGTTCCTGGCTTGCCGTGGCGCAGGCGCAGACCAACAGGAGCAGGAGAAAAACTCGATACATGGCGTATCTCTTCAATAACCCTGGAGGGGATGGTACACGGAAGAGGGGTGACTTCCGCAGGCTTGTTCAGAGGCGGCTTTGTACGAGCCTGAACAACCACATACCCGCCAGCATGGCGATGACGAACACCAGCGGTTCCAGCTGCAAGGAAGCCAGGCTGGTCAGCGCCGGGCCGGGGCAGATACCGGCCAGCGCCCAACCCACGCCGAACAACACCGCCCCGCCTGTCAACCTGGCGTCGATGCTGTTGCGGTCGGGCAAAGCAAACTTTTCGGCAAAAAACGGTGTCTTGCGTTTGCGCACCCAGAGCCAATAGACCAGGGCGTTTACGCCTATACCGCCGCACATCACCAGCATCAAGCGCCAATCCCAGTTCCCAAAAAGATCGAGAAAATTGAGAATATTCTGCGGCTGGGTCATACCCGCCAGTACGAGTCCCAGCGCAAAGAGCGCGCCGCATAACGAGGCAACCGGCAATTGCATGTTCACAACAGATGGTTGACCAAATAAAAGGTGAGCACCGCCACGCCGACAAAAACACAGGTGGAGACGAGCGAACGGGGCGAAAAGCGCGCGATTCCGCAGATGCCGTGACCGCTGGTGCAACCCGAGCCGAGCAGCGAACCAAAGCCCACCAACAGACCGGCCAGCGCTATCTGCGCCAACGGCGTATCAGGCTGGTTGAAAAGCGCCGGGTAGAAGCGTGCAATCACGCCCCCGGTGATAATCATCGCGAGCACAAACACCAGATCAAAACGCCTGCGCAGGGGCGAAAAAAAGGCGCCAACGGTCAGCCCGCTGGCGCCCATGATGCGACCGGTCAGTAAAAGAAGGAGACCGGCCGCTCCCCCTATGATTGCTCCCCCCGCGAGGAAAAACATCCAGTGCGACACGTCAATCCCCCCGGTTTACGTGCGCACTGGAATTTTTAGGTAGGACACGCCGTTGTCTTCCGGCTCGGGAAAAGCACCGGCGCGAATGTTTACCTGAATACTCGGCAGCAACAAATTGGGCGCCTCCAGCGTGGCGTCGCGCTCATTGCGCGCGACGATGAACTCCTCTTCGCTGGTATCGGCGTTGAGCATGATGTTGCCCCGCTTCTGCTCGCCAATGGTGGTTTTGCAGGCCTGCCTGCGCCCGTCCACCGGATAGTCGTGCCCTACATAGTTTTCTGTTTCATCGGGCAGGGTGAACAGCTTTTGTGTAATCGACCGATAGAGGGTAGCGGCGTCGCCCCCAGGGAAATCGCAGCGCGCGGCGCCATAGTCGGGCATGAAGATGGTGTCTCCGGTAAACACCGCCCGGTCATTGATCAGAAAGCTGCAGCAGGTTGGGGTGTGTCCGGGTGTATGGAGGATCTTCACCCGGACACTCCCGCACTCGAGCGTCTCGCCGTCTTGTAACAGGCGATCAAACTGGCTGCCATCCGTGGCTATGTTGATATTGAACAGGCCGGCAAAGACCTTTTGCACTTCGGCAATATGTTCGCCAATGGCCGCCCGCGCTTGCGGCAGTCTGGACTTGAGATAGTGCGCGCCGGTGAGATGATCGGCGTGCGCATGGGTTTCCAGCAGATAATGCACTTTCAGTCCCAGCAAATTGACGCGCTCAACCAGCGCGTCCGCCGACGAATGGACGATTTTACTCGCAGGATAGTTGTAATCGAGCAGGGAGTCGATCACCACCGCATCCCTGGTGGCCTGGTCATACACCAGAAAGGTGTAGGTAAAAGTGGGTTGGTCGAAATAGTCTTCTACACATAATCCGGACATTGGTCTCTCCTTCTATAACGCCATGCTCGAGCGCACAAACACAAAAGCGCCAATCAACAACAGAAAGACGGAAAACACCTGTTCGAGCTGACGTTGGGAAAACCTGTGCATCAGCTTTGCGCCCAAGACCACGCCACACACGGCTATGCCCGAGAATACGACTATATCCACCCAAGGCATGGCGACCTGATCAAGATAGCCGACTGCGCCACTGATGGACTTGAGGGTGATGATGAACAGCGAAGTGCCGAGGGCGACCTGCATGGGCAATCCGGTAAAGAGCACCAGTGCGGGCACCACCATAAAGCCGCCGCCAATCCCCACCAGGCCGGTGAGTACGCCAACCACCAAACCCTCGGCGATAATGAAGGGATAGGTCCAGAAGCCGTAATCGTGTTTGCCGCTGCGTTGGTTTTCGGCTTTGTGTTTGAAGCTTTTCCGCAACATCAACAGCGATGCGACGACTATCAATACTGCAAAGAGCAGCAATTGCCAATCGCCATCCATGAACTGCGCCAGGCGCGCGCCCAAGTAAGTGCCAAGCATGGCGACCAGACCGAAGCCCAGCCCTACGCGCAAATCCACCAACCCCCTGCGGTAGTAGCTGAAGCTGCCAACCAGGCTGGTTACGCCCACCACCACCAGGCTTGCGGCTATGGCGGTCTTGGCGTCCATTCCAAGCAGGTAGACAAAAATGGGTACGGTTAACACCGAGCCGCCGCTGCCGATTATCCCCAGCAACATGCCGATGCTGGAGCCGAGCAGGATGGTGAGTAACAGGGAAGCCATACCGGAAATCCTAGGCGCCGGCCTATTGGATGGGTATGACTCAGGTCATAATCGGCGGTTTTTTTTCTTCCATGCCCGGTCCGGGCGGAAGCTGTCTAGAGGGTTGTGTTATACACCCACTCGTAGGAGTTATCCCCGGTCTTCTTGGCGAAGCCGGCAAGCTGGCCAAGCACCGAGGGTTTGTTGCTGCGAAAGATGGTGCGAATCGAAAAAACGCCCGCCTTGGGTTCGAAGCTGCCGCTGCCGAGCAGCACCAGTTCGTTGATGTCCCCGCCTTCAAAAGCAAGATTGATGATGTCGCCTGGCGTCTCCTGGGTGATTTCGAGGTTAATGTCTCCCATTTGCAACCCCAATGCGGCAGTGTTCTCAAAACGCGCGCTACCCTGCAACTCCTCCAGCACCTGCAGACGCTGGTTGTACACCAGACGGGGGAAGTATGTGGTGACGTGCCCCTCGACCAACGCCAAGGCGGAGAGACTCTGGCCCAGCTTGGACAAATCCGCAAGAGGCGAATCAATCACAATGTTGTAAAGCGTCACTTCATCACCCAGCTTCCAGGGAACCACGCCAAACGCCAGTTTGGTCTGGCCGCTGCTCATATCCAGGCACACGCCTATGGGTTGGGTAAGCCGGAGCGAGCACATTTCCCAACCTATGGGCACGGCCTTGACCTCCTTGCTGCTGACCACCAGCGAACCGTTGGACAGGGTGCCTGTCGCCGCTTCAAAACGCATGTTCCCCTGCTCGACCAGACTCAGCACAAAACGCACCGGCATCCACCAGATAAGCGCAACCAGCAACCCGAGCAGAAAAAAGAAGGTAATGACTAACTTGCGCACGATGCTTGTTGGTTAGCCCTCCAGTTGCGCTCTGGCGGTCAGACTGCCGCCGCCTCTGGTGACTTGGAGGCTTTTCACATTCGCGCCGCGTTGCGTGAGCGCGCTTAAATAATGCATAAACCGCGACAGGTTCTTGCCCTTCCAGGTAACGCGAACAAAGGGACGCTTATCCACCTCGACATCGGACAATTCAACCGTGATCCCCAGTTCCTCGGCAAGCTTTCCCAGGGTATCAAGCAGTTGTTGTTCGCTAAGCTCCACCACCCCCTGGTTGCCCAGCCGCGCCAGTTGCAGGCGGCTTTCCTCAAGCCAGAGCAGGTTGTTTTGCGCCGTTTCCATGCGCATGACCAGCTCCTCCTTGTGCGCCTGGTAGACCTGATAAACCCGTTGTCCACCCAAAAAAACCAGCACCACAGCCAACCCCAACAACATCCAGCGCTCCCGCGCCTTCAGGCCGCGATACCAGTCCAGACCATTCTGCAACAGGCGCTTGGTTGAAGGTGAGAGTAGCTGCATTATTATTGCTGCTCCTTCCCGGGTGGACCAAGGGTCAACGAAAGAGTGTAAAAATCATTCTTGCCAACCCTGCGGTTGGAAAGGCCGGTTTGCACCTGAAAGCCCTTGAGGCTTTTCAGTTGCCCTTCCAGCTCCCCCAGGGATGAGAAACTGCTCAGGGTCATCTGGATGTTGTTCTGATCGACCGTAATCGCTTCGTACACACAATTGTTGCAATTGCGCAGCAGGGGGATGGCCTGCTCGAATACGCCCCAAGTGGTGTTCGGGCGTTCCTCAAGCTCTCTGCGACGATTGGCGATCTTGCGTTCGACCAGCGGCTGCAAGGGCTGTCCGGCTCGGTAACCGGGGACCATTTCACGGGCGCGCAATTCCACCAGTTGGCTGAAATGCGCCACATCCTTGCGCAACACAAAATACTGCACCACCTGGTGCCCAAGCACCAACAGGGCTATGAGCGCCACTCCAACAAGGGGAGCATAGCTGCGCTTGAGAACGCGTGAAAACGCCGCCCCGGCTACATAGTCGCCCTGCAGCAGGTTGATGTACTCCTCCTCCCTGCGCGGCTGGGATATGGGCAACCCAGGGTAACCAGTATCCACTGCCGGTATTGGCGGTGGTTCCGGAGTGTTGGTTGCCGCCGTTGTTGTCGCTTTTGCGTCTATTGTTTTTTTCGTTGTATCGGAGGATGCGGCCTTTTGCGCTGTGGTATTACCACTTATAGCTTTACCTGACGTCTTCTTGTTTTCCCCGGCCGATTGGTTCGCCAGCTTTGTTGCGCTATCACGCCGGTAATAGCGCACTGGGGTAAGCTGGTTTACCTTGATAAAAGCTTCCACCGCTTCCGGTGAACCGGCAAGACCGGAAAAGAGACCATTGCGCAGAATGCAACGATCGGGTTCGATCCACAGGCTTGGCGTTTGCGCTGAGGCATCAAAGGGAAGGGCGAAGACATCCGGCACGAGTTGAAAGCCGGACAATTTGAGCGGCTTGATTAAATCCAGCCAACTGGTCATCAGTTCCTTGCGCACCACAGCCACCCGCAGGGGGACATTGCGGGAGGTGATGTTCCAGACAATATGCAGCTTGTCTATATCATCCAGCAGCTCTTCCTCTACCGCATAGGGCAGGCTTTGCTCCAGTTCGGCGGCATTCCGGGTAGGGATGTTGACCTCGAGCAGGGTGACTTCTTCACTGGGCACCCAAACCATCACATCGCTCAACCTGGTGCCGGCGCGCCTGTCCACTTCCTTGTTGTTGGAATCGACAAGGCGTAGATCCTGAGTGATAAACAAATGAGCCATGCCTTTAGGTTGGGTTGAGACTGCGGCGCAGGATACGCACGGAACCATCGGCGGTGCGCTGCATCAGACTGAAAGCCACCAGGTTGCTGAATCCAAAGGAAAGCTCGGCGCGCAACAGGGCGAACTTGCTGCGCACATCCAAGTGATCCATTGGCAGTAGTTGACTCCAACTCACGGTTTCGGTGGTGGTTCCGCCATCCTCCTTGGTCACCTGCTTTTGCATCGGATGCTCCTTGTCAAGCAGATTGACGAGATCAGCAAGCTTTTCGAATGGGGCGAGTTCTCGCTCGGCGACTATTCTAGCGGCTATATCGCTCGTAAGCTTGCCTTCGGGTTCAAGGCATGTAAGCACCTCAGGCGTAGCAGTGTTGATGTTGATTGTGGTTGTTGCACTCGGCAGCGCGGTGAGTTGCCGTAGTAGTGTAGGCGCTTTGTTCTCTGCAAACAATTCTTCAAAACCCCTTATCAACGCCAGTTCCTGCACATCGCCGAGCAGATGATTGGCCGGTTTGTAGCTGCCGTGCAGGTCCGTGGGCGACTGGTAGTAGGAGTCTTCCGCGCCTTTGGAGCGTTCGTTCACATCCGCATCCAGCCAGTCCTCCACCGCTTCGGTGAGTTCTTGGGCTTCGGCATCTGGAAGCTCATCCTCGAAATTACCGACCAAACTGATAAAACACTCGTGCCATACGGAACGTAGATTGATGTCCTGCTCGCCGCTGTTTATCTCCTCGTCGGTGGGCAAGCGACGCAGGTTGTTGATGTTAAAACGCCCGTCCAACTCTATCACCGCCGCCTTGATATTCCCGCCTTCAAAGGGATTGTCTATGCCGCGCCCCCAAGGCTCGTTGGGGCCGTACCAGTCAGCGGCGCTTTGCAACGAATCAAGGTTGAGTAATATCTTGGCGTAGGACTCCACCGCAAACAGATACATGATTGCTTGTTCGCGGTGCAACACCACCCCGGCGCGGCGCGACTGGATGAACTGTTGATAGGCCAGGTTGGAAACCAGTCCAGTGATGATCGCTATGCTTATCAACACAGTCACCAGGGCTATGCCGCGCTGTTTCGCCATGATTGCGCGCTGCGGGAAACACCTCATTTCTTCTTGTCTCCGCCGCCAATGGTCTGGTTTTGTTGTCTTTCCTGATCCTCAACCCCCAGAAAGACATTGCTGACGCCGGGAATAAATCGCTCGATCTTGCCTTCGTTGCCTGCGTCGATCAATATCTGTACCGCGTTGGGCATGAGCAGCAGATTGCGCCCCTCGTCGTCAACCGCATTCGGCGGCCAGCTATCGTGCTCATTGAGTTCGGCGTCGAAAACCTTCACCTCGAAACTTTTTATATTGTCAATAAGCACCGCCTCCACCTGGTTGGTGACCGGCAAGAGGTCCATGTAGGACCAGGTGTATCTCGCCAGCGAACCGTCGCGGTACTGATAGGCGATGCGTTGCAACCCCGAGGCGGTGGATTCGAGCGGCAATCCGCCACGCGAGAACTCAAGCAGATAGTCGCCCTGCTTGAGCATAAATGCCGGTTTGAAATCACCCGCCACGCCACGCGCAACCCTCGGCAGAATCTGCAACAAATCCTGTGAAAGGATGGCCACGGTTGACTGTAGTTCACTCTCCCGCTTGCCTACGCGGGTGAAGGTGGAATAGCTATCCACCGCGCTGCGCATTGCGACAAACACGGCCGAAGAAATAAAAGTGAATATCGACAGGGCGAGCAGCAGCTCAATCAAAGTAAAACCCTGCTGACTCCGGGGAATCGCGTCCATCCGGTGACGCGAGGCGCGCGCACTAATAGCGAACATTGCCCGGTTTGAGCTGTCCACGGTTAAATCCCGCGCCTTCCATCACCATGGTGGAAAGCCGCGACGCTCCCTCGCCTCCAGGAAAATCAACCTCAAGCCGCAGCAACTTGATTGTGGGGGAGGGAGTATCCTCCAGGTTCAGTTTCCACTTCCAGCTTAACCCAAGTTGATCGCTCGTTCCCGACCCGGAGAGGTTGGCCAACTGGCCGACTTCCTGACTGACCTGAACGACGGCGAGTTCGTTCCAGGCGACATTTCCCGACCAGAACCTGTCGCGTAACCTGGTGTAATAATCGGCGTAATTGCCCATCCCGGTGATCAGGGCGCCGAGAGCGACGCCGACCACGGCAAGCGCGACCAGCACCTCGACCAGAGTCATGCCCCGCTGGGACGCCAATCCGCTGCGACTCTCCGGGGGACTTGTTAACAAGGGTATTTGGTACAAGAAACAATCAGTCTATAAGGGTGACATGTCCGCTGGTATCCCAGGTGATTTGTACTTGTTGCTGATTGTCGGAAAGAGTAAAAGAGCCTCCAGGCAGCACGCTGCCGTCCGGGAAAAAACGCACCAATGGCTCGCTCGCTCCGCCCTCGCCTTCACCTTGCTCGCCCGTCGGCTTGTCAGCCGCGCTGCCAAAGCGGTTGCGCCCTGCCACCGCCGCTACCACAGTGCTTTCAATCACTTGGCCTTCCGGTAATTGCAGGCTGTAGATAAGCTTGCTCCAGCCGGGTTCTTCTATGGGCGGAAAAGCGCCACGATCCTCAAGGGTGGTAAAGCCGTCGCCGCCCGCCGTAGCCTCTGCGCTAACGCTGCCGATGCTGCTGATAAGTCCGGTAAAAGCCCCGGCGACATTGCCCTGGTTTTCACTTTCGCGCGCGTGGTCGCGCAACTCCAGCGCCAAATCGCTTACAAACAGCCCCTTGATTGTTCCGGTAATAGCCGCCTCATCGCCAGCAAGCGCAAAGAGCTGTTCGATATCCAGCATCACCTTGCGGGGGCTTCGCGAACCGGTATCAACTATGGCGCCGACCGAAACGCTGGCGATGATGGCGACTATCAGCAGGCTGATAATCAGCTCGATCAGCGTCACCCCACGCGCCGATGCGCGAAGCGCCTGACTCGTAAACAGCAAGCCAGTCGGAAACAGCAAGCCGGAAGGCTTCATGTCCCATTCAGCCGTCAATGTCCCAGTTGCCTACATCCGCGTCGGTGCCGCTGCCACCCTCGGCGCCGTCCGCGCCAAAAGAATAGATGTCAACATCGCCGCCCTTGCTGCCTGGATTACGAAACTGATATTCCCTGCCCCAAGGATCCTTGGGGACTCGTTTCAAATAGCCTCCTTCCTTCCAGTTGGGCGCATCGCCGGGTTTGCTTACCAGGGCCTCCAAGCTTGAGGGATAGGTGAAATTGTCCAGTTTGTAGATCAATAACGCGTTCTCAATTGCGCGTATATCCTGCTTGGCCTTGGTTACCCTGGCGCGATCCGGCGCATCGAGAAAATTGGGCAATACCTGGGTGGCGAGAATGGCAATGATCACCAACACCACCAGGAGTTCAATCAAGGTGACGCCGCGTTGGCGGGAGTAAGCGCCTTGCGCCGGGCGAGCTGCGGTGACGGTGGGAAAAGAAATAAGCATGTTGTCTCCGAATGGTTATCAAGGGTTATTGAATCAACTGGTTGATCCCGAAAATGGGGAGGAGTACCGAGAGCACAATCATCAGCACCAGCCCACCCATCACCAGGATCAGCATGGGCTCGAAAATCTTAAGCGATGATTCGACCGTCATGCGCAGGGTCTGAGTGTAGTAATCCGAAGCACGCACCAGCATTTCGTCCAGATTGGCGCTTGATTCGCCGCTGGCAACCATCTGGATGAGAAACTGCGGCATGCACTGGTAATCCTTCAGGGCCTGAGACAGGCTGGAACCCTCGCGTACCCTGTCACTCGCCATACGCAACTGCTCGCGTATATGCAAATTCTGCACCCCGTTGCACGCAAGGCGCAGCGCCTGTAACGAAGGCACGCCGCTGGCGAGCAATATCCCCAGGCTGCGCGCCCAGCGTACGGCGTTGCCTATGCGAATCCAGTATCCCATTACCGGCAACTCGGTAAGTCGCTTGTGCACCCTGTAGCGAAATTCTTCCTTGCGCATCATCAGCAAAAACACGATCAACATGCAAGCCAGCGCCCAGAGCATGTAGATGCCGTACTCGGTGAGAAAATTGCTGACGCCAATCATGATGCTGGTGAGTCTGGGGAGCTCCTGGTTCTGTTCCTCAAACACCCGGGTAACCCGAGGCACCACCGACACCATCAGCACCACCACTATCACCAGGCAGACAATTACCAGCATCACCGGATAGATAAGCGCGCTGCTTAACGACTGACGCGCCTTGGTCTGTTGCTCTAGATCGTCGGCCAGACGATTGAGCACCTGCGAGAGTTTGCCGCTTTCCTCACCCGCCGCTATGGTGGCTATGTAATCAAGCGGAAAAACCAGGCTGGTGCGTTCAAGCGCATTCGCCAGGCTGAAGCCCTCGGTAATCATGGTGCGCAACTGTACTATGGCGCCGGTAAGGCTACGCCTTTCGGTATTCTCGGTCATCAGGCGCAGGCTTTGTTCCAGCGGCATGCCCGAACCCATAAGCGTGGCGAGCTGGCGGGTGAACACCATCAGGTCGAGTATGGCTATTTTGCTGCGAAACAATCGCAACGAGATGGTGCCGGGTTTCGCCTGTTTATCGGCGGCGCGGGTGGCTTGCGACAGGGACAGGGGAGTCAGATCGCGCTTGCGCAGAACTTCGCGCGCCAGGCGCTCTGAATCGGCGCTGACATGACCTCTGGTTTTTTTGCCTTTGGCGTCAAGCGCCTGGTAGTCAAAAGTCGGCATGTTATTGCTGGGTTACGCGCAGCACTTCATCAATGCTGGTGATGCCCGCAAGCACTTTGGCGAAGCCGTTATCACGCAGGGATTCGGCATCCTGCATCTTGCGGGCGTGCTCGGTCATTTCACTCTCGGAAGCGCTGGTATGTATCTGGCCACGGAGTGTATCATCGATCAACAGCACCTCGTAGATGCCTATCCGCCCCTGATAGCCGGTGTGGTAACAGTGCACACAACCGCCCTTCTTCGCCTCGTATATATGGCTTGGGGGTTTTTCTCCATTGTCGCGTTCGTAGCGCGCCATGGCGCTTTCCATGCTTTTCCTGTCCTCGGTCGACAGTGTGGTCTTGATCCGGCAATGATCGCACAGTCGACGCACCAGGCGTTGCGAGAGAACAGCATAGAGGGTCGAGGCCAACAGGAAGGTCGGCAGGCCCATGTCCACCAATCGCGTAACTGCACCGACGGCCGTGTTGGTGTGTAGAGTGGAGAGCATCAGGTGACCGGTGAGCGATGCCTGGATGGCAATTTCAGCCGTTTCAAAATCGCGAACCTCGCCGATCATCACCACATCCGGGTCCTGGCGCAGAATGGCGCGCAGGCCGCGGGCAAAGGTCATATCGGCGCGGACGTTGATCTGCGTCTGGCTGATGCCGTCAAAGTAGTATTCGATCGGATCCTCAATGGTCATGATGTTGAGCCGCTTGCGATCCAGCTCGTTCAAGGCGCCATAAAGGGTGGTGGTTTTTCCCGAACCCGTTGGCCCGGTCACCAGCACTATGCCGTGTGGACGTCCTATGGCCTCACGCAGGGTGGCGAGCACGTGATCGTCTATGCCCAGTTCGCCCAACCTGGAAGCCTTGCCGCTTTTGTCGAGCAGACGCATCACCACCCGCTCGCCAAAAGCCGACGGCATGGTGGATACCCGCATGTCGATATTACGCCCGCCTATCTTGAGCGCAATCCGGCCATCTTGGGGCAGACGCTTCTCGGCTATATCCAGTCGCGCCAGCACCTTGACCCGTGAAACAATCAACGGTGCAATCTTTACCGGTTGCTCAATCTTGGTATGCAGCACGCCGTCAAGCCGAAAGCGCACCTCGAGTTTGTGTTCGCGCGGTTGAATGTGGATATCCGAAGCCTTGGAGCGAATAGACTCAAAAAAGATGGCGTTCAACAGGCGAATGATCGGCGCTTCGTCCTGGCTGTTGAGCAGGTCATCCGGCTCGTCAAGGCTCGCCACCGCCTCGTTCAGATCAAGTATCTCCTCTGACAGGCTGTCCACCATGGCGCTCTGGTTCTGCGCCGAATAGTGCGACTGAAGCATTGCATTGAAGATCTCCTGATTTTTAACCTTCTTCAACGCCGGAAGAAAACCCAGACTGCGCTGTATCTCGGACAACGCGTGAACACCCGGAGGGTTGAGGTAGTAGAGTTTGTAGCTCTCTCTGGGCGGCGGTTTTGAGCCGACCTCCCCTCCACCGGGTGGTTTGTAGTCGCTTTCCAGCAACAGGCCGTGGCGCTGGGAGAAGCGATAGGGCAGGCTTAACTGCCTGGTCTTTTCGGCCTGTTGTTCGTCCAGTGGTTGTTCTTGCGGCTGTGACGCAGTTTCGTCCAATCCGAGCCCGAACTCCTCCGGAAGGTCGAAATTCTTCTGTTGCTCGGGCATGATCCGCTCACTGATTATTGGCGCTGCCCCGAGCCGAGCCGGGGGTAATGGGCTTGTAGGTTTCTTTTATTTCGGCCTCGACCGGGCGGAAATTAAATGACAACTTCTCCGCATCGGCGCCAAAGTCGATTTGCAACGGAAAGGCGCGCAAATCCGGAAGCAGAGGCTTGGTGGAACCCAGCAACAATGAACCCTTTTCATTGAAACCGCGCTGATAGGAACGCAAGGCGTTGTACTTACTGTAGCTGAGGCCGGCAATATCGGCGTCATTTCGCAGGATGTAGGGGCGGATAAAGAGCATCAGGTTAGTCTGGCGCAATTCGCTTTTCTGATAGCGAAACAACCCTCCTATCAAAGGCAGACGCCCCAGCAGAGGAATGCGGTTGGTGATCTCCGTTTCCGTGTCCGAGCGCAACCCACCGAGCACAATTATCCCGCCATCGCTGACCTGAACCGATGTTTCAATGGACCGCACGGAAGTCACTATATCTGCGGCGTTGATGCTGTTGGGTTTGACGCTCGAAACTTCCTGTTTGATGTTCAGCTTGATACCGTTGGCGCCGTTGATCTGGGGTTTGACCTTGAGATTGATGCCAACCTCCTGACGCTGAATGGTGTTGAACGGATTGGTTGGCGTGCTGCCGCCGCCCGTGCTGGTGTAGCTGCCGGTGATAAAGGGCACATTGTCACCGGCGACAAAGGTCGCCTCTTCATTATCCAGGGTAACTACAAATGGTTTGGAGAGCACATTGGAGCCTGAGTCGCTGTCGATGGCGCGCAACAACGCCGCCCAGCCGTCATTTACCGACCCCCCATAGGCGCCGGTTACCAGGCCCTTACCGGCGGCGAGCGATAGCAGAGCCGCGCCATCGCTGTTGGTGGCGCTTTTTGTGGTAACCGCATTAGCCAATCCACCAGATAGGTCAGCCAGCGCCACGGTGTTCTTGTTCGCCACCCAATCCAGCCCAAGTTCGCGCAAAGAATCCTCGTTTATCTCGGCAATCACCACTTCTATGGCCACTTGGGCGCGAGGAATATCAAGTTGACGAATTACCGCCATCAGATTGTTGATGATCGTCTGCGAACCCGAAAGTATGAGCGCATTCAACTCCTTGTCGGCAGTAATGGTGGTCTCGCCCAGCAGCACCCCGGGGTCGCCCTCGCTGACGCTGGTGAGATTGGTTCCCTGACCGTCGCCGGGCGCTGGAGCAGGAGCCCCGTTCTCCCCGCCTTCGCCTCCGGCCTTGGAAGAAACAAGACCCTGAAACCCCTTGGATTGCAGCAATCCCTCCAGCACCGGAGCAAGATTCTCGGCGGAGGCGAACTTGAGATAGATCACCTGCACCCCGCCCTCGGTGCTCACCGGAGTATCAAGATCGGCAATCAACGCCCGCACCGCCAAGCGCACGTCCTCCGAGGCCGAAAGAATAAGGCGGTTGGTGCGCTCGTCCACCTGCATATTGAGCGATATGGAGTTGTTGTTGTTTTTGTAAATGGACTGTACCACGCTTACTACGCTCTGCGCCGGGGCGTGGTTGAGCTGAATCACTTCATAGGGTTTTTCCTCCACCGTGTCGATGCGATTGATGATTTGCTTGATGCGATCAACGTTCACCTTGACATCTGTCACCACCAGGCTGTTGCCGTTGGCCAGAGCCACCAGGTGTGCGTTCTGCGACAACATCGGGCGTAAAACATTTACCAGTTGCTCGGCTGAATTGTTGTTTACCACCAACACCTCGGTAACCAGAGCGTGCTTTTCCTTTTCGCTGTAGGAAGGCGCGTAGCTGCGGGCTATGGCGGCCGGTACTACCTTGGTCAGATTCTCACCTGGTATGGCGGCAAAGCCATAGACGTGGAGCACGGTAAGTAGGATCTCGTAGAGTTGATCCTCGTCCACCGGTTTGGCGGCAAGCACGGTCACCCTGCCCTTGACCCGCGGATCGACGATGAAATTGCGCCCGGTCAACTTGGATACACTCTCGATCACCAGACTGACATCCACATTACGAAAGTTCACCGACAGATTCTGCGCCAGGGCAAACTGGCCAAACGCCAGCGTCAGCCAGACGCACAGCGCCGCCGGCAGGCCCCGCCCGCCGGGCAAACGCCCAAACAAGCGAACTACCTGGGCCATGTGAAGTTCACCGTTTGTTTCGCGCCATTGCGGATTATCTCAAGACGGAAACTTTTTTCGCGCAGCATCGCCTGCGCACGCACCGGATCCCTGGCGAGCTCAGCCACGGCGACGCCGTTGACGGATAGGACCACATCATTGCTGTTGAGCCCAAGGGCCGCAAACAATGCCGGATTGCGCAACTGGCCTATACGCACACCATAGATCTGGCCGTCACGTTGCACCAGTTCGGTATCGGCATACTGTGTTGCCTTGAGCGGTTGCTCACGCAGTTCTTCTATCTGTTGTTTCGTTTTCGGAGCAATCTCCACCTTGGGAGGAGCGGACTGCGGCTTGGGTATTGACTTGGGCTTGGGTTTCGTTTGCTGAGGCTGACTTTGTTGCGGAGACTTGGTGGGGGCGGACGGTTGTTCGATGCGCGCAATAGGGGCTGCTTTGGGCAAGGTCGCCTCATCCGGCTTGTATTCGTCCACCAAACCTTCAACCTGTGGGAATGAATAGGTCTTTTCCCTTTCGCCATTGGAAAGAACTATGCCGTTGATTTCGATGCGCTCCAATACTATGCCGTCGTCAATACTGTCGCCCTGGTTGTAAACCGACTCCTGGCTGCCGTTCACCCGCATAATCGCCACCCCCATACTGCCGAAGCCGATTATCCCTACCAAATCCACCTTGGTATTGATCGGCCTTGCCTGGGGCTTTTGTTGCTCAACTTTTTGCGGCGCGGGCTGCTGCTTGGGCGGACGACTTTGCGCCAGATCAAGCCAAGGCCCCCAGCCCGGATTCTCAAGGGCGGGTGGAGCAGGCATTTCGAATGCTGGCACCTCTACTCCTTTATCGACAACAAGAATATACACCTTCCACAATAACGCACCGCTTAACAACCCGCAGCAACACGCAATCAAGTTGACAATCCAACGCATCACGCGTTGCACATCCAGTCGATCGAGAGCAAACAGCCCGCTGATAATGCTGGACAGACTCAATAGCGTGCAAGTAGAACTAAGGGCATGACGCCGTAGCGCCGGGGGATGATTATTATCTCACCGGAATATCATTGCAGTTGTTCAACCATCATTCATCCTGTGATTAAGTTGTGGAATTTTTGTTGCTTTAGTGTGTAATGGTACCAGAGGAAATACACAAATTCAGCTATTTGTTTGGTCGTACAGACATTCATTCCCCAACCCGGACAACGCCCGGTTTCCGGATAACTAATTGCTGAATCAATTAGTCTCTGCAATAGACAGGGGGAAACAAAATCGTTTGTCAAGGTCGCAAAGCAGCGTGATAGGTATTGACCATGGCGCAAAAAAGTTTCGCAGTCACTCTGGCGTCGTACAAGGCCGAATGGGCCTGCTCCGGGTCGTGATCCACACCCCAATCCTGGCAGATACGCGCCAGCACTGTCTGACCGTTCAACAATGCGCCAAGACTGGCGGTGTCTATGCTGGAGAATGAATGAAACGGCGTCTGACGCAAGCCGGATCTGTGCGCACCGGCCATGATCGCATGCAAATCAAACCAGGCGTTGTGTCCCACCACTATCGCGCGCCTGCAACCGTTTTCCGCATTCTTTTCCTTCACTCGCTGAAACAATCCGCGCAGTGCTTCCTCCTCGCTTACCGCAAAACGCAAGGGGTGGTACGGGTCTATCCTGGTGAATTCGAGCGAGGCCTTGTCCAATTTGGTGCCTTCGGCCGGTTCTATGTGATAGTGCGCCTCTTCGGTGGGCGCAAGCTTGTGATTGGCGTCGAACTCGATAAAAACCGCGCCAATTTCGAGCATTGCGTGGCTGCTGGGGTCGACCCCGCCCGTTTCGACATCCACCACCACCGGCAGAAAACCACGAAAGCGGTTGGCCATGGCCAGGCTCGCGACGCGGCTATGAAAATGCGGCAACACGCCAGTTCAGCTCCTGTTTTGCCCAGAAGGGCGTCACTCCACCATAGTCAGCCGGTACCCGATGGCGCCGACGTTCAAGTTGTATCTCCCCGCCAGCTTCGGGCAGGCGATAGTAATCCGCACCAAAACGGCTGGCGAAATCCACCAACCGCTCAAGCGCTCCCGCTTGATCAAACACCTCTGCATAAAGCTCCATCGCGTGCGCGCCTGTATAGCAACCGGCGCACCCACAGGCGCTTTCCTTGTCAACCCTGGCGTGCGGTGCGCTGTCGCTGCCTAGGAAAAAATAAGGCTTACCGCTGGTCGCCGCCCCAAGCAACGCCAAGCGATCCTCCTCACGCTTGACTATGGGAAGGCAGTAGAGGTGGGGCTTGATTCCACCGGCCAGCAGATGGTGGCGGTTGACCAGCAGGTGATGCGCGGTGATGGTCGCCGCTAACCTGTCGCCGCCGTGCGCGTGCAGGCATTCGACGGCTGCTCTGGTGGAAATGTGCTCGAGAACCATGCGCAGCGCGGGGAAGCGTTCAAGCAGCGGCAGCAATGTGCTCCGGATGAATGTTTTCTCACGGTCAAAAATATCCACTAACGGATCATTCACTTCGCCGTGAATCGAAAGCGTCACACCCAGCTCCTGCATGGCCTCCAGGAGAGTGTGGCAGGCTTCGATTTCGCTCACCCCTTCACTCGAGTTGGTAGTTACGCCGCGCGGATACCACTTCACCGCCAGCAGGGGATGCGCGCGCAGGGTGGTTTCTAGTTCCTGGGGCGTGATCTCCGGGCCAAGATAAAGAGTTCCGAAAACCTCAAGCCTGCTCCCCTCCGGCTTGCGACTGTCGACCTCGGACAGATATTCGCCCAACATCAATCCCGACTTGATCGGCCTGCTCAGATTGGGCATGGCCATGATCCGACCAAACTGGGCGGAGGCGTGTGCAAGGGGAAGATTCATGGCATCACCCTCGCGCAAGTGCTGATGAAAATCGTCCGGGCGAGGGAATCTGATGGCTTGCGGCATGCTTTTAACCTGAGAGTTCCTTAATAATATAGGCAAACGGTTTTCCCTTTCAGTTATGCGCCCCCATATCGAACTTTTTCGCTCCTATGCCGCTTTACCTGTGCTGGCGGGCTTGTTGCTAACGCTGCAACTCGCGGGCGGTGAGTTGATTGACGCTTGGAGCAGCAATGCCGTGCTGCGCGACCCGAGCTGGGTAGAGCTGTTTTTCTGGCAGTTAATGCACACCGGTTTTCTGCACCTGGGGCTTAACCTTGCCGGGCTGGGGCTGTTGCTGGTCATTCACCCGAATGGATTGCGCGGCTGGTGGTGGGCGGCGCGCATGCTCGCCTGTGGCTGGGTCGGCAACCTGCTGTTTTTGCTGATCAATGGGCTAAGCGCCGACGGCAGCGTGCATATCGCCTTGGGGCTTTCCGGCGCGCTGCATGCCTTGGCCTGGATGCTGGCAATGGATTGCCTGAGGCAACCCCACGGCAAAGCTCTGTTGGGTCTGTTACTGATCAAGCTGGCCTATGAACAGGTCTGGGGCGCCATGCCCTTTTCCTCCCTTGTAGGCATTACCGTGCTGGTGGATGTGCACCTTTATGCGGTGATAGGTGCTGTGTGGCTTGGCGTTTTCCTGCGCGTGCTGAGGCGGGACAATCACCCGACCGCATAATCCCATTCAATCCACTGCTGTTGCAACAGCAGGTAGACGCCAAGCCGGATGGGCAGCTCCTCGTCCTCAAGCGCCAAACCAAGCAACCCGGCATAGTCGTTCAACTGTTCGGTATAGAGGGAGCGTGCGCGGGAACGTAACGCTGCAAGACTTTCGCCATCTTCCTGGAGTACGGCCTTGTAGTCGACAATCCATCGCCTGCCATCGGCGAGGAAGGTCAAATCCAGCACCCTTGTCGATCTGGCTCCCGTCTGTGGATCCAGACGCGCCAACCGCCATTCGCACCGCTTGCGGCTATGGGAACGAAGCAGCCAGGCAAACCGCTCATCACGCGCCATGCCGTCTAGCGCTACATCCAGGCGCTCAGTTTCGCGCGCCAGGTTGGCGGCGGGCACGCCAAGCAAGGCAAGCGATCTGCGCCAGCCGGCGCGCCTTGCAGACAATGCATCGGTCAGGCAAAACCCTGGTTGCGCGGCCAGACGATGCAATTCCTCCATTATCTGATGGAGACACACGCCAAGCGCCCTGTGACCATCAAGATTCGGACGTTCGCGGATATCCCCAAAAGCAAGCTGAGTAGGCGCCTCCGTCAGGCCAGCGGCAAGTTGGGTGAAATTACTCAATTGCGTCCTAAGCCCTAGTTCCGGGGGTGCATCATCCTTGAGTGTTTGTAGCTTTTCCTCCATTGGCGCATCCAACTTGCAGCTAGCCTGCAGCAACCAGTCTAGGAAGCTGCCGCCTGATTCGCTCGAATTATCCTTTGATTGCTTTGGCTGCTCTCCCATAACCACCAACCCGTGTTTGGCGCGGGTCAGCGCCACATAGAGCAGACGACGGCGCTCCGCCAGCTCCCTGGCCTGTTGATGATGTTGCAGAAAAGAATAATTGGGATGCTTCAAGTTATTGAGCCTGTCCGGCCCGGCTGCCATGACAAATCCGGACCGCCCCTCAATCAACAACTGTGCATAGAGCAAAGGCGGAGGACTGTTGGAAGGCTTCCTTCCCAAGTTGTCGGCGTAGGGCAGCACCACAAGGTCGAACTCAAGGCCCTTGGCTCTGTGGCAAGTCATGACCTGCAAATCCAACCGTGGCGTCGGGGAGCTGTGCGCGCGCTCCACCGAGCTGTTTTTGTCTTCCAGCCAGGCATCGATTTCGTTCCAGTCAAGCCACCACCTGCCGCGTGCCGAGGCGTACAGGCGGTCGATGAATTCAAGACACTCACTCGTTTCCTGCTCACCAACCAAGGCGGCATAACCAAGCTCGCGCCATAGAGTCTCGGTCAATTGCGCCAACGGCTGCAGACCAGCCGCCTGAAGCGTCGGCTCAATGCGCTCCAACAGCCAGGCAATTCTGGTGCGCATTTCGTCATTCACCTTTGCGGTAGCAAGCCAGGCTTTGCAGGCCGCAAGCGGAGGCCGGCCGCTCGCAAAAAGGCTGGTGCAAAGTTGCAGCGATGCGCCGAACTGTGGCGCGCGCAACAACCCCAACCAATAGCGCCAGTTTTCCGGTTCAATGCAAAGGCGCGCGAGGTTTGCGAGATCAATCACGTGTTGCCGCTCGCCTAGCTTGAACATGTCCACGGCCTTGTAGCCTATGCCTGCCTGATCCAGCGCCGCCATCAGGGGCGTGGCCAGGGAACGCTTCTGGGTCAATAGGGCGACACTGCTGCCCTGCGATTGACTGGCGAGCAACGCCAGCAGATCAACCTCGCGCTGCTCTTTATCGCTTTGCAGCAATAGAGGCGCGGCTCCGGGAGGGTGTCCGCTCGCGCTACTCGCCCTGGTGAAGGCTATAGGATTGGCAAACATGTTTTGTCGCCCCGCATCAAAGAGCGAGTCGCCGACTTCGTTGCACCATTCAACCAACTTCGGCTGGGAGCGGAAGTTGCTGGTCAAATATTGGCTGTCGAGTTCGACGCCGCCAATCCCCTCACGCTGGGCGCGCACGAATAACGCCACCTGAGCCTGACGAAAACCATAAATGGACTGCATGGGGTCGCCCACCAGAAACAGGGTGTTGGCGGCATCCCACCCCTCAACCAGTTTTTCGATCAGGCTCCACTGCGCGGGAGAGGTGTCCTGAAACTCGTCCACCAACAGGTGGCGAATCCTTACGCTTGTTTCCGGATGATGCTGCAAGGCGTCCAGAGCGCCGTGGGCCACCTGGGTGAAGTCCAATTGCTGCTCGCGACTGAACACCAGGTGCAATTCGCCCACAGCCAGCACGGCGACATGCGCCACCGCGCTCAGGAGCTCGCCCTGCTCCGGCGACAACTCACCATCCACCAGGACACTCAGCTGTTCCACCAGTGGTTGGTTTTTCCGCAGACGCACAAGCAATGCCTCGCACGCCTTTTTATCCTCTTTCAGCTTGACCTTTTCCGATTTGAGCTTCAGCTCCCTGTCCGGGGGGAAGCCCATCCTGTTCGCCTGCTTGTATATCCCGCTGCTTTCTGTCGCAACCCACTTGTACAGCGCCCGCCACCAATCCAGCGAATCCGGCGCCGCCTGTTCCAGGGCATCGAGTTTCTCCATGATCGCCTGGTTTGGTGGATGGATTTGCGTCCAACCCCGCACCACCGCAACCATGTTTTGCCATTGCCCGATGAATCCGTCCTCAACCTCGCGGCGGATGAAATCAAACTGCGCTTCCTGCACCCTACGCCAATTTCGCTCGCTGGATTCGAGCGGTTTGTTCCCTTGCCCCTGTTCGACAAAAATGTCGAGCCATTGCTCGCGCTTGCCCAACATCTCCACCAGCACCTGCTCAAGCCTGTGCGTGTCGCACCCATAGTGCCTCCACAGACGCAGCAGCTTTTCATCCGGCTTGTCCCGCCAGAGACCGGCCAACAGGCGGCGCGCCGCCTGCGCATAGAGGGTGTCTTGGTTGTCGGAAATCTGCGCCTCGCCAAAGCTGAGTTGATGATAAGCGCTGCCGCGCGCCAGGCGTTGACACAGGGCATCTATGGTCATCACCTGCAACCGTGCTTCCAGTTGGTTGAGCTTCTCACCGTAGCGCTCATGCAAGCCATGCGAAGATGTTTGTTGGTGGGGCTCCGTCGCCTTGATTTGCAGCCGATCAATTATGCGCCTGCGCATTTCGCCGGCGGCTTTGCGCGTGTGGGTAATGGCCACAACCTGCTCCACTTCGTCAACCTTCGTCAACAAGGCGACAAAGCGTTCGACCAACAGGCTGGTTTTCCCCGAACCAGCCGGCGCCTGGACTATGCAACTGCGAGTGGGATCAACCGCTTGCTCGCGCGCGCAGTTGTCCTGCTGCTCAGGTAGAGAAGGCATGGACTTGTTCGGTTCTTCCCCAAACATTACCCCTCCATCAACGGCGTCGATGAAGGAAAAAAAAGAAAGAGAAATGGTGCCCAAGGCCGGACTTGAACCGGCACAAGCTTACGCTCACTACCCCCTCAAGATAGCGTGTCTACCAATTCCACCACTTGGGCACATGGGTAATTGCCTACTCGGTCGGCAACTCGATCTGCTCCGGGGCCTTTGGCTCTGCCGTATCCGGCGCGACAGGCAGCGTTTCACCAGGCAGAGTCTCGCCTCTTGTAGCTTTTTCCTGGATGGTTTCGAGCAACTGGTTTACATCGGATGACTGACCGTAAAACTCCCGTTGCGCCACCCAAGCGAGCACGAGGCTGGTGACAAAAAAAAGCGCGATCGCGCCGCTGGTCAGCTTGGCGAAAAAACTGAAACTTCCTTGGCTGCCGAAAACGGTGTTGGACGAACCGCCACCGAAGGAGGCCCCGATGCTTGAACCCTTGCCCTGCTGCACCAGCACCAACGCGACAATCGCCACCGCGAGCACAACGTGGATAGCCAATACGATTGATTCCATAATCTTTCCTGTTAATTCTCAGGCCACTGCCTTGAGCATGGCCGACCAACCTTCCGGCGTAAGCGCCGCGCCGCCCACCAGAGCGCCGTCTATATCCGTTTGGGCGGTCAACTCGGCGATTGTCTCGCCCTTGACGCTGCCGCCATAGAGCAGCCTGACGCCGCCCAATCCTTCACCGCCGAGTAGTTCGCGCATGCGCGCGTGCACTTCCTGCGCCTGGGCTGGAGTGGCGCTCTTGCCCGTGCCTATGGCCCAGACGGGTTCGTAGGCGACACAGGGGTTCAGTCCACTGGCGCAGGCCGCCTGCAGCGGTTTAATCACCGCGCGCAACTGGGTGGTTACGCGCTCGTCCGTTTTGCCGGTTTCGCGCTCTTCAAGCGTTTCGCCCACGCACACCACCGGCTCTATGCCCACCTCAGTCAACCGTTCGATCTTGGCTGCAACCTGGGCGTCGCTCTCGTGTTGATAGGCGCGCCTTTCCGAATGGCCCACCAGGCAGAAATCGCTCGCCGCTTCCTTGAGCATGGCGGCGCTGGTTGCGCCCGTATAGGCACCCTGCGGGTGTTCGCTGACATCCTGTGCGCCAATGCTCCAACCCTTGCCAGCTAGTTTTTCTCTTGCCGCCGAAAGCAAAATGGAAGGAACGGCCAGACCCGGCCTGGCAAAACCGCCAGAGAAAGCGTTCAGGTCCATGGCGGCGAACGCATCCAGCAACGCGACGTCGCCGTACATTTTCCAGTTGCCGAGTATGGTTACGCCTGTCATTGTGTCGCTGAGAACTTGCGAAAAGGGCGCGCATTGTACGCGAAAGCTCCATAGTTGCTTTACAATTCTTTCGGTAACACACCAACTGACGTAACAAAAACAGCTCCTGCATGTATCTTCCTTTCAACTTCCACTAACGCGCGACAATGACCATGCTTTCCATCCGAATCCTTCCTTTCCTGTCCATCCTTGGCCTGTCGCTGGCGCTCGCTCTGAGTGGTTGCGCTCGCTCCAAGGTACAAACCCAGTTGATCGACCGTAAATACCAGGTTTACGAAGTAGCCATGCAAAGCTTTGAGGAATGCGGCGGCTTGTGGCAAGGTTCGGAAACCTGCGTCGCCAACCTGCGCCCGCAAATACGCGGCGTGGCGGGTTCACTCTGCGGCAAACCGCCGGCCAGAATCCACAGCTGCGCCACGCGCGAAGCAGCCGAAGGCCGCCAGGTGTATTGCGTTGTCGAATGCAACCAGCGCCCGGATGTGGACGACAACGTACTGCAACGCGCCGAACGCTGCCAAAGACAGGGAGGCGTGTGGGTGAACGATCGTTGCGAGCTGAATCTGCAATAGTTTTCCACCCCTTGGGCGCGAAAAACCGCCCGGCTCTTGACCCTAGGAACAAGCACTGGTGAATGAACGGCAGCCGCTGGAAACCTTTGTTGAACGCGCCTATCTCGACTACTCCATGTATGTGGTGTTGGATCGCGCCCTGCCCCATATCGCTGATGGGTTCAAACCGGTTCAAAGACGCATAATCTACGCCATGAGCGAGCTGGGGCTCAGCCACACCAGCAAACACAAAAAAGCTGCGCGCACGGTCGGTGATGTACTCGGCAAGTTCCACCCCCACGGCGACTCGGCCTGCTACGAGGCCATGGTGCTCATGGCCCAGCCCTTCAGTTATCGCTATCCGTTGATCGACGGCCAGGGCAATTGGGGCGCGCCGGACGATCCCAAGTCCTTTGCCGCCATGCGCTACACCGAGGCGCGGCTGACGCCCTACGCCCAATGTTTCCTGCGCGAGGCCAACATGGGTACGGTCGACTGGGTTCCCAATTTCGACGGCACCCTGACCGAACCCAAAATCCTCCCGGCGCAATTACCCAATGTGCTGCTCAACGGCGCTACCGGTATAGCCGTGGGCATCGCCACGGATATACCCCCGCACAACCTCGGCGAAGTCACCGCCGCCTGTCGCGCGCTTATCGCCAACCCGGACGCCGGGCTGGATGATCTGTTGCAACACCTGCAAGGCCCGGATTTTCCGGGTGGCGGGCAAATTGTCTCCAATCGCGAACACCTGCGCGAAATCTACGCCTGCGGCAAGGGAGTGCTCAAGTTACGCGCCCGCTACGAAGTGGACGATGAGCACTCCGTTCGCATAACCGAACTGCCCTACCAGGTATCCATCAACCGGGTGATGGAACAGATTTCCGAGCAGATAGAGGCGAAGAAGCTCCCCCAGATCACCGACATGCGCGACGAGTCCGACCAGCGCCACCCGGTAATGCTCACGCTTTTCACCAAAGGCAAGCGAACCGACTGTCGGGCGCTGATGGACCACCTTTTCGCCACCACCGAACTGGAAAAAACCCAGCGCTGCAACCTCACCCTGATTGGCGCGAACGGGCGACCGCAAACCATGGACCTGGTCACCCTGTTGCGCGACTGGCTGTCGTGGCGTCGGGCAACCCTGCGCCGCCGCCTCGAACACCGGCTCTCTAAAGTGCTCGAACGCCTGCACATACTCGAAGGACTGCTCAGGGCGCTGCTGTCCATCGACGAGGTGATCAAAATTATCCGCACCGCCGACAAACCCAGAGACGAATTGATGGCGCGCTTCGGCATCACCCAGGCGCAGGCCGAGGCGATACTCGAATTGCGACTGCGCCACCTGGCGCGCCTGGAGGAAATCAAGCTCCTGGCTGAGGCCGACGATCTGACCGATGAACGCCACTATCTCGAAACCAGTCTCAAAAGCCAGAAGCGCCTCGACAGGCTGCTCGACCAGGAACTTGAGAAAAACAGCGTTGAGTTTGGCGATGCGCGCCGCACCCTGATTGAAGAAGCGAGCGAAGCCAGGGCCTATGCCGAGGAACAAACCATCACACGCGAGGCGGTCACGGTAATCCTCTCGCGCCAGGGTTGGATTCGCGCCGCCAGGGGGCACGAAATCGATCCGGCCGGCCTCAGCTACAAATCCGGCGACGGATTTCACCTCGCCCTGCCCGGTCATTCCAATCAGCAACTGGTGTTGCTGGACAAGAGTGGTCGCAGCTACACCATGCCGGTGCACCATCTCCCCGGCGCGCGCGGCCAGGGCGAACCACTCACAAGCCGGTTCAACATGGGGGATATGACCAACCTGCCGGTAATGGTCTGCGACGAGCCGCAACAACGCTATGCAATCGCCACCAGCGCCGGTTACGGCTTTGTGCTGAGCAACGAAGACCTGCGCTCGCGTAACAAAAACGGCAAGGCGATTCTTACCCTGTCCGGCGACGCCCGGCCAATACCGCCGGCGCCATGCGACACCAGCATGGACAGCCAGCATCTGGCGCTGGTCACCAACGCCGGGCGCCTGCTTGTGTTCCCACTTGCCGAGTTGCCGATTATGCCGCGCGGCAAGGGTGTCAAACTGGTGAGCATCCCGGCGGGCGCCTATGGCGACGGCGAACGCCTGGCCGGACTCTGCGTCGTGAACCCCGAACAGTCGCTGAAAATCACCAGCGGCAAACGCACCTACACCCTCAAGCCGGACGACTGGCGCAACTTTATCGCTGTTCGCGCCAGAAGGGGCAAACGTCTCCCAACCGGATTGCGCAGCCCCAGTCGCATCACTGCCTGTTGAGCGGCTTCGCGCTTTTCCTATGCAACCAGATGGCTGGAGAGGCCAAATAAAAAAAGGGGGGGGGCGGCCC